>Ga0315909_10001217_pt1 | contig 34668 bp, 64 predicted proteins | sample LakEriMetagenome_11_FD_203527 | JGI IMG/M metagenome (GOLD analysis project Ga0315909, IMG submission 203527) | Freshwater fungal communities from buoy surface, Lake Erie, Ohio, United States - Buoy 2 MA125 | ecosystem: Environmental > Aquatic > Freshwater > Lake | place: USA: Lake Erie, Ohio... | reverse complement strand
CTTCGGAGGGTTTTTTTGTTTCTACAATCCCAATAAACACTGACAAACTAAAAATAATTTAAAAATATTTGTTCAAAAGTTTGCAGTTATCAACAAAGTGCGTATCTTTGTAAGGTCAATAAGGCACAAAACTTTAAACAAAACAGATATGAAAACAGAAGTAATTAATCAGGGTAGAAAAGTTATTAATGCTTTTATCGTTAAAGTGTACAATAGAAATGGTGTATTAGATGAGAAATGGAATCATAATGATGTATTTAGAAATTGTTATATTGAAAATGAAGATGGTTCATATGATGTTCATCAATATGATGGTGGGTTTTTAGTTAATAAAATATATAGTGTTAGTAGGGAATATTTGATTTCTGATTTCCAATGGAAACAAGATTCTGAATACAAGCACATTTATACAAAGTTTAAAATAATTGAGAAACAAATATCCTTTATTTAATAATACGAGGGGTGCGGCTCGGTCAACGCACACTTTAATTAAACACCTATGAAAAAACAACTTAAAGAAGCTCGAATGCTTCACTTAAGAGCAGATCAACTGCTAGAGCTTTGCGAAGAAGCACAAAAGAAAGTAGATTCCATGTGTCGTTGGAATGTAGAACAAGCAATACCTAACGGATTTGAAACACATTCGGACGAGGATATTGAATTTCAGCAACGAGTAGTTGAAAGAATATTTAGAAGCTACAAAGTATTAGTAAATAAAATCAACGAAAACACGGAACTATGAAAGCAAACGCATTTAAAAAAGCAACACAGGCATTTAACCAACACGTAAAGCCTACTACGTTAGAAAACGAGTTCATTCCTAACAACGGAGTAAGACACGGAGATTTAAAAAGGTACTGGGATAATTACAACGCTCAATTAATAAACAGAATTTCAGAAATAAGAAACTATGAAAAAATTTGATAAGATACGAATATGGATTGAGGATTCAGTAGAACCTGAAGGTGGTTTTTGGTGCAACGGCTATTTAGATAAAGACTTAAATTTTAGACAATTTAATTATGACTATAAAGGAAAGGAAGATGAATTAGATAGTATTTATCAATACATTAAATGGGGTTATAAAATACAAAAAGTAAAAAATGAAAAGCTATAAAATAACGTACAAGGTAAAAGTAAAGGAGTGGGAAACTCGTTACTTAATAGTTCGTGCTTATACAAGTGAACACGCAAGGGAAAGATTTAGTTTATGGAAAGGATTAATAACAGATATACACGAGATATGAAACAGACAGCAGTAGAATGGTTATACGAAAGATTGGAAAGAATGATTCCAAGAAGCGCTTTATATGATATTGACAAGAGAGAATATTTTAAACAAGCCAAAGAAATTGAATATTGGCAAAATAAATATTTTTATGATACTGCTTTTCATCAAGGAAGATGTACAGATAATAATAAAACAGAATCTTTTGAATACTATAATAAAACCTTTAAATCATAAAAAGATGAAAACAAAAGATAAGCAGAGATTGAAGTCAGCAATAGAAGATATACTTTGGATGGCTGCAAGATATGCACACGGACGGCATACATACGCACCTTCTATAGTTAGGGATTCAGTTAAGGTATTTAAAGATGTATTCCCTGACTTTAAGATAAAGCAGGATATAGTTATTGAAGTTCCATCTGAAGATCAAATTGAAGGTCTCTCACTTAGATCTGACTATTTAGATGATATTTTTAATTGTAAATCAGAGTAAGATGCCAGATATAGCAATGTGCAAGAATGAGACTTGTAAACTAAAAAAAGAATGTTACCGATATATGGCAGAACCATCTGAATATTGGCAAACATACGCAGACATAAAGCCTAATGAAAAAGGAGAATGTAATTACTTTATCAAATATATAAAACCAAACAAATGAGTTACGAACTAAACACGATCAGAAACACTAAAAAAACATTCACAAAGAACACGAGATTCATGTTTGAAGACTTCTTAATAACTTGTCCTTTCTCTATATCTTATTTAAAAGAGAAGAACCGTAAACAAGAAGTCATGCAATGGAGACAGATAGGGATGGCTTGGTATGCTATAGAATTTAATTCACTTACACAAGCTGGGGAGTTCTTTAATCATGATCACAGTACAGTAGTACACGCTCTTAAATGTATTCAAGATAGGAAGTTTAATCCGTCTTTATCTGACAAAGTAAATAAGATTTTAGAGCTAATGCAGTTAGAAATATCAGACTCCAATGAAATAGGAATAAAAGAAGTTAATTCACTTATTTATTTAGAAAAATTAATTAAAAAGAAGTTAGCATTTGTTGAAAAGTAGTATATTTGTAAACACTTAAAAAGAAACATTATGAAAAATTTATTTAAAGCGTTGGCTGAATTCCAACAAGAAGTACCAGTTATTTTTAAAGGAACGACAGCAGGTAGCGGAAACTTTGCGTACCAATACACTGATCTTCCTGCTATCTTTAAAGTAATTAATCCACTACTTCAAAAACACGGTTTAGGCTTTACTCAGATTACCGAGTTTAAAGATGGACATGATTATTTAGTGACTATCTTATTTCACGTTGAAAGTGGTCAAACTATGGAAACACGGTTACGTTTAATGCCCGACGTAGAATTGAAAGGTCAAAACATATTTCAGTCTTATGGTAGCCAACTTACTTACTTTAGACGTTATGGAATTTCTCAGATTTTAGGGCTTGTAACTGACAAAGACACGGATGCAGTAGGTGAGACTACAAAGAAGAAACCATTTCCTAACGAACGTTTTGAAACAGGTATGAACATGGTATTTAAAGGTGAGATCACAAAGGATCAGTTCATCAAAGCTATAAATGGATTCACATTAACACCTGAACAAACTAAACAAATCGAAGCATTATGATAGTTAGATGTTCAGCAATAGGAAAGCTGCTTACTTCTCCGAGAAACAAATCGGAGTTGTTATCTGAAACTGCAAAGACTTATATTCAAGATTACTTTAAAGAAAAGGAATTAGGAATAGCCAAAGAGTTCTGGAGTAGATACACCGACAAAGGTCTACAAATGGAAGACGAAGCAATAGAGTTTGCAGGTCAAGTATTAGGATGGGATTTTGTTGTTAAAAACACGGAGCGATATAATAACGAATGGATCACAGGAGAACCCGATGTAATTACAAAAGACTTACTTGCTGATATTAAATGTTCCTGGGATGGTTCTACGTTCCCAATGTTTGACACTGATTTAAAGAATAAGGATTATGTTTGGCAACTTCAAGGCTATATGTTTCTAACAGGAATGGATAAAGCTGAATTAGTTTACTGCTTAATGAATACTCCACACGCTATTGTAGAAGATGAGGTACGCAGAGCGCATTGGAAAGCTGGACTAATTGACGAAGATTTGGATTTGCGTGAAGCGGTACAGAGCCAACACGATTTTAGTCATATACCAAATAATTTAAGAATAAAAAGATTTATAATAAATAGAGATGAAAAGGCAATTTCACAAATAATAGAAAAAGTAGAGATAGCAAGAGATTATTATGAAACACTAAAAAGTATATTATGAAAAAAATGATTTTATCAATAGCAGTTATATTGCTATTATCTTGTGAGAAAGACAATCCACAACCAATACAAGAAGAGTGTAATTGTGGTTTAGTTGTATCAGATAACGTATCTGACTATAGTGTGGTAATTAGAAATAGTTGCTCTGGAAATGAAAAGAAGTTTTACCTACAAGAAGGTGATTGGATGAATGCACATCCTGGAAGTGAATATTGCATAACAAATATAAAATCATGGTAATATGAAAGACACAATAGTAGAATCCGTTATTAAGCAATTTAAAGACCGCTCAGACGTCGGAATAGCTAAATACGGAGTAACACTTAATAGAGAAGATTTAACAGCGTTACAGTGGCTTGAACACGCACAGCAGGAGGCTATGGATTTCTGCTTATATTTGGAGCGTTTAAAACAAGAATTTAATAATCAAAAACAAAAGTAAAATGAGTTACGACAACACAAATTCGTTAGTGATCTTTAAAAACAACAAAAAAGAAAAAGACACTCACCCTGATTACACGGGGTCTATCAATGTAGAAGGGAAAGATTATAGCGTTAGCCTATGGATTAAAGAAGGTAAAGCTGGTAAGTTCTTTTCAGGTAAAATATCAGAGCCTTACAAAAAGATGGAAAATACTTCTGATAAAATTGCAAGAGAAAGTTCTGGATTGCCATTCTGATATAAATATTTTATTATATTTGTAAAATAGTTCTCTTCCTACATTATAAGAACTTAAAAGATTATTGACCCTGTCAATGAAGCAGAAGTAGGAAGCTGTGGATTTGGTGGGGTTTTTTATTTTTATAAATATGGCAAAAGATAAAAAAGGATTTATCCTGTACGCTGATCAGAAAGCATTATTTGAACAGCTACCTAATGACAAAGCTGGAGAATTAATTAAATTCATCTTTGCTTACGTAAACGACGAGAATCCAGAAACGGAAGATTTAATTATTAACTTGGCATTTACTCCAATTAAGCAACAGCTTAAACGTGACCTAATTAAGTTTGAAGAAACGAAGGAAAAAAGAAGCGAAGCAGGTAAAGCAGGTGCTAACAAACGATGGCAAAATATAGCAAACGATAGCAAACGCATTTCTGATATAGCAAAAATAGCTGTTAATGTAAATGATAATGTAAATGTAAAAGAGAAAGTAATAGATATTAATATACGCAAACAGGAGTTTGCTAATTCCCTAATTCCTTTTGTTGATGTTTATGGTAAGGATATGATTAGAGAGTTTTATGATTATTGGAGTGAAACGACCTTAAACAACAAAAAAATGAAGTATGAATTAGAAAGAACATGGAGTGTAGAAAGAAGGTTAAAAACATGGTCTAAAAATTCTGCTAAATTTGGAGGTGCATTACCTAAACAAGAACAAGAAAAATTTAAAGCACCATGGCAATAGAGGGATATAAAATAACGGAGCCAAGCGACGTTCTTAAACAACTAAAAAAACACAGAGACAACTATCACGATAGAGGTGTTTATTTAGGATTTGAGCAAATAGATAAATATTACTCAATGCAGTTAGGAGGATGCACAGACTGGACAGGTTTCCCAATGAGCGGAAAAACTCAAGTATTAATGGAGTTGCTTATGAATACTTCTATGTTTTACGGGTGGAAGCATTTAATATATTTTCCGGACGTTGGAAATAACGTTGAAATACTTGCTGACTTTATCCACAAAAAGACGAATAAAAGTTTTGATCCTAAAAAACCTAACACTATTACTGATTCAGATATAGAAAGAGAAATAGAATGGGTAACGGAACATTTTAAAGTATTGACTAAAATAGATGTAAAAGCTAAACTTACTCCAATGCAATTTTGGGACATGGCTGCTGAAATAAAATCTAAAGGAGAATTACATACTGCAAGTATTGACAGTTGGAAAGACATGAGTCATCCTTATGATGAATATGGCGGATATGCAACTTATTTAGAATTTTGTTTGCCATATAGAAATCATATTGCTGAACAACATAATTTACATTTACATACTATCATACATCCAAAACTAACTGAAAAAGTAAATGGGCAAAGAACTCCCCCATCTCCGTATGATTTAAAAGGAGGTTCTGAATGGTTTAATTCTGGAAAGTCTATGATAACGGTACATAGACCTGACGTTATGCATAACATGGCTGAAATATATTTTAATAAGATTAAGCCACGTAGTGTGGGTTCTATTGGTAAAGCTGAATTACATTTTGATATTAACTCTTTAACGTATTATGATATAGATGTAGTCTCACCAAATGACCATAAACATTTATATGCTGCACCAAAAGGAGAGATAAAAACAAAAAATGTCTTATCAAATGAAATGCAAGAATTTTACAAGCCTTTAAATGCAAATGTTAAATTTGACGATCAATTACCTTTTTAAACACGAACTATGATTGATTACACATTAGCATTAATAAACATAGACCTAACAATAAACAAAATGTTGTTCAGGCTAAAATTAGAAGATTTAAGCGAGAAAAAACGAAAAGGAATACAAACTATCATTGATGACCTTAAAGTATCGTCAGAACTCGTTAAAATGCAAAACAAAGCTATTGAGGAGCAGATTCAGATAAACTCGAAATTATATTTAGAGAATCTAAAGCTAAAGAGAATGGTAGAAGAACTAACAAAAACAGGACTTGAATTATAACGTTATGTGTTATACGATGCCTTTTATTTTTTTAATTATTTTTTGAAAAAGTTTGTATATTCAAAAATGAGTTATATATTTGTAAACGAAATCAAAAAATTAATAAAAATGAAAAAAGTATTTATGAGTGTATCTTTTGGAAAATTTAAAAGAACACGTTTTACAGAAATTGCAGAAGCGATAGCTTTTGTGCGAGAAAATAAATTGTCAAACACTAGACTGAAACTTAATAAAGTTAGTTCAGTTGAAGAATGGGATAACTTTTAAGTATGAAAGCAAAAAAACAAGGAGGAAAACGAAAAAACGCTGGCAGAAAATCTGCTTTTAATGAGCCGACAAAAACTGTCAGCTTTCGTTGTCCATTGTCAAAAATAGAAGAATTAAAGTTATATGTTACCGCTAAACTTTCGGAGTGGTCACAAGGTATCGTATAACACAAAAGCAGGCGCAGTATTATTGCGCTTGCTGACTGTTAGAAAGCCGTTTTAATGGCGTAAAAATTAAACTTAGATTATGAAAAAGTGCCGTAACTGTCAAGAAAGATTTAATCCTATACGTTCAACTTTGGAAAAATTTTGCCAAAAAGACGAATGTATCATAGCAATGGTCTGCGAAACAAAAGAGAAACTTTGGAAGCAGAATAAGAAAAAGATGAAAGAGGATATAATGACTGTTCAGGATTATATGAAGATAGCACAGCAAACTTTTAATAAGTACATCCGTCTTCGTGATCAAGGAAAGAATTGTATTTCATGTGGCAAAATCCCAAAGAAAGAGAACGCAGGACATTTCTATTCCGCAGGAACACACACAGCAGTAAGGTTTGACGAAAGGAATGTGCATCTGCAATGTGAACATTGTAATTCTTTTCTTTCGGGAAATTTACTTAATTACCGTGAAAAACTATTAAATAAACTAGGATTTGAGGAATTTGATCGTTTAAGCGTTGACGCTATGAAAACACGAAAATACACACGAGAAGAGTTAAAAGAAGTTATAGAACTATACAAACAAAAGATAAAAGATGTATCTAATAGCTCTAATAACAGTTGAAGGTATAATAACCAAAGGAAATAAATACAAGTGCATAGGCGAAACTGAAAACTACTACGTAATAAAAAACGATATTAACAAACACGAGTGCATAAGAAAGCATTTTTTTATAAAAGAATAATTTTATATTTGACAAAAAAATAACACTATGAAAGATTACGACAGCTTTAGAATTTACGACTTTACTGGATTCGAGAAAGAGTTTGAATTTAGCATGAAAGTAGATGGCAAATGGCAAGAGTTTAAATGCACGGCTGACTTCCACGTTAAGTACGAAGCACCTGAGGATAAGTTAGAAATGATCTTAGATAAGGCAGATGTTCTTATGTACGATAAGACTAAAGAAGATTACGTAAGCTACAGCCTAACGAAAGACGAAATAGAAACTTTACAAAGTTGGATGCAAGATGCTACCCACTGGGATGAGTACTATGAGTATATGAACTATCATAAATAAGATATGATTCTTTGTTTATTTATAATCATGTACTTTAGCTTAGTGTTTTCATATCTTGCATATAAGACAGAAAAGATTAACTTTGCGTACACTTTGCTTATTATAGCAGGTTTAAATTTGATTGGTTTAACTTTATTGCTAATAGATGGAGGTAAATATAACGTATTCGAGTGATGATATGCACGAAGCAATTAATGCTTTGAAGGTTACCTCGTGGATTTCAGCCATGTTTGAATTAGATCAGTATCTACGATCTGAAACAAAATATAACGATAATAGAGAAGAAAAAGAGATAGACGTTATATATGAGGTTCGTGAGAAGTTACGTGATTTAATGCATGAGTATAATATTAGCTTCGATGAATAAGAAACAATACCTAAACTACCTACATAAGTACAGGGCGCATCGAAGGTCAAAAGACTGGGTGCGCTCTTGGCTTTTTACGGCTGATCACACTTGTCCTTATTTTCAGTTTATAAGACTAAACCCTGAAGAATGAAGAGACTTTATAAGGTTATAGGCTTAATTTGGATATATGTTATTAACCGAGTGTATAGGAATGTCGACTGACTGGCTAAATAAAGTGGCCAAACATCACAAGTACTTTGTAAATGTGGTTGAAGGATTCGGTGAAAAGTTCTATGCTGAAGATATAGTTCAAGAAATGTATCTACGACTTCATAGGTACACTACATGGGATAAGATAGTAAAAGACGGAGAGGTAAATAAAGGCTTTGTATGGTTTGTTCTAAGAAATATTTATGTAGATTTCTGTAAGCAAAAGAGCAAAATAAATAAATGTGATTTAAACGAAGCTATTTATGTTTTCGATGACAACCAAGAAAAAAACGAAGCGTTAGCAAAGAACACTATAGACAATAAAGTAGAGCAAGAAATAAACAGATGGCATTGGTACGATAAGATGCTATTTGAATTATACCGAGATTCAGGAATGTCTATGCGTGAACTAGAAGCAGAAACTAAGATTAGTCTGACGTCTATATTTCACACTATAAAGCATTGTAAGCAGCGTTTAAAAGAATCAATAGGCGAAGACTACCAAGACTACATGAATGGCGATTATGAGTTATTATAACATGGATAACGAATACTACAGCAAACAAGAAGCTAGAGAACTAATAGCTTATTTACGCAGGGAGATAGAGAATATACTTCGTGAGCATAATGAGTTATTAGATAAACACGAAGCCTTACAAGAAGAATTTAACCAGTTAAAAGAAAGATATATTAACTTAGCACGATGAAGACAATAAGAGCGTATTTAGAAAACCAAAAGGAGTTAGCCTACGTTGGGTATGCAAACAGCCTACAGAAAGAAAGTGTAAATTTATTAGATAGTAAGCATTTTTTAGAAAGAATAGTACATTTAGAATTATTGATAAAAGAATTGAACAATGGAAAAGAAAAGAGGGAGAAAGCGTAAGATAGTAACGGAGGTTACGGAAATAGTAAAAGACGAAGCCAAGGAGTTAGTACAAGACGTAAAGAAAGAAGTTTCTGAAGGTCTAGGCGATACGTTAGAGAAAGTGTTTAAAGCTACAGGAATAGATAAAGTTGCTAAATGGGTATTAGGAGAGGACTGCGGATGTGATAAACGCAAGGAGAAGCTAAATCAAATGTTCCCTTACAGAAAGATTAACTGCCTAACGGAAGACGAACACGGAATCCTTGAAACATTCTTTAATAAAAAAACGGCAGAGATAGCACCAAGCGATCAACACGCCTTACTTCAAGTTTACAATAGGGTGCTTAATGTAAAACAACAGCCAACCTCATGTGGTTCATGTTGGAGAGATATAGTAATGCAGTTAAGAAAAATATATAACGAGTACGACGATGCCAATTCCTAAGCCAAGCGGATCAGAAACGGAGAAAGAATTTATTAGACGCTGCATGGCTGATGATAAAATGGTTTCTGAATATGAAGATATAGATCAACGTTTTGCGGTGTGTAGAAGTTCTTATGAGCAGTTGCAAGGTGAAAAACACGAACAGGGAAAGGATAACAAGTGACTACTATATAGTATTCATTAATCCTGAACTACACAAGAAAGCATGGAACGCTTTAAAGCTATTGCTTCATATAGCAGAAGCTCACTATGTACTTTACCATGATTACGAAATAAGCCTTATGGAGCTTCACCCGGTAGACGAAGACGAATTCTACGACTATAATTACAATCCTAACTAAACACGAATAACAATGGGAAGACCTAATAAGATACACAGCCCAGAGCATCTATGGGAGTTATTCCAAGCGTATAAGAAAAACACGAAAGAAAATCCTTTTATTGTAAAAGACTACGTAGGCAAAGACGCCGAAATGGTATATAGAGAGAAAGAAAGACCTCTAACAATAGAAGGCTTCGAAAACTATTGTGCAGATGAAGGTATAATTCAAGACTTGTCTAATTACTTTGCAAATTCGAGGGGAAGATATAAACGCTTTTCAACCATCTGCTCACGTATACGTAGAGAAGTGCGTACTGATCAAATAGAAGGAGGCATGGCAGGTATGTATAATCCATCTATCACGCAGCGTCTAAATAACCTTGTAGAGAAGACACAGACTACAATAGTAGAACAGCCGTTGTTTAACCTGGAATCAGAGGAAGACGAAGAAACCGAAGATACAGAATAGGAATCCAATAATTAAATTCAGTGTTTATGGGATACTACCCCCGTAATTTTTAAGACTAAAACAACCATAGGAATACAATAATGTTTAAAGTAACTACATCAATTAGGAAGATTCTCGCCCTGAAGAATCGTATTAAGATTATACAGGGTGGAACTTCCGCTCTTTAGTCCCCTCTGAAGATAGTAGGAGGGGACGACCATGCAGGTAAGACGTTCGGTATTCTACCGATACTCATAGACAAAGCAGCAAGACACTCAGGACTTGAGGTAAGTATAGTTGCTGAAACTATCCCACACTTACGTAGGGGTGCTTTAAAAGACTTTCTAAAGATAATGAAGTGGACAGGTCGCTATAATGACGAACACTTCAATAAGTCTCTTTTACGTTATGAATTTGGAAACGGAAGTGTAATAGAGTTTTTTAGTGCTGATGATTCATCTAAGCTACGTGGTGCTAGACGTGACGTGCTTTACATAAACGAGTGCAACAACGTGACATTCGAATCTTACAATGAATTAGCAATACGTACAAAAAAAGAGGTTTATTTGGACTTTAACCCTGCAAATGAGTTTTGGGTGCATACGGAACTGAAAGACGAACCGGACAGCGACTTCATAATTCTAACTTACTTAGACAATGAAGCGTTAGATCAATCCATAATAGACCAAATAGAAAAGAATAAGGAAAAGGCGGAGACAAGTTCTTACTGGCGTAATTGGTGGAATGTATATGGTCTAGGTTTAGTAGGTAGCTTAGAAGGTGTGGTATTTAATAATTGGAAAACCATAGACACTATACCAAAAGATGCAAGACTGATAGGTATAGGCTTAGACTTTGGTTATAGTGTTGACCCTACGGCAATAGTAGCTATATATACATACAACGGTTTACGAATTGTAAAGGAATTAGTTTACAGAAATGGAATGTTAAACACAGATATAGCAAGGGAACTGCCTAAAAATGTTGCTGTTTATGCTGATAGCTCTGAACCGAAAAGTATTGAAGAAATAAGAAGGCAAGGAATAACGATTAAAGGCGTTACAAAGGGTAAGGATTCTATCAACTATGGTATAGACGTAATGCAGCGTCAGGAATATTTAGTAACGTCAGACAGCACTAATCTTATCAAAGAACTTAGGGCGTATTGTTGGGATACGGATAAGACAGGAGTAAGATTAAACAAGCCTATAGGTACAGATCACGCTATAGATGCTTTTAGGTATCACGAAATGGAAACTTTAGGACTAAATACAAGTTATGGAACATACGCCATCCGTTGAGGAAATGATAGCAGTTGTACAAGAGTACATAAAAGAACGCACAGGAAAGAACGTACGTATAGTCTTTGACGATATGTTTAATATAAGGAAGCACATGATAATGCTAAATGAAGCGTATAATCATGTTATGAACTACAGAAACACGAAATAAAAGTTAGAATATTATGAAGTTAGAATTGTTAATACCAACAAGTTTAGACGAAATACCATTAAGAGCCTACCAAGACTTCAGAAAGACGGTAGACGGTTCGAATGATGAGGTATTCATATCTGAAAAGATGGTTTCTCTATTCTGCGGTATAGAGCTAAAAGACATAGTTAAAATAAAAGCTACTGACTTAGCCGATATGGTTGAACACTTTAACCGCTTATTTGCAGCGAAAACTCCATTTAAACAACGCTTCAAAATAGGAGACATTGAATTTGGATTTGTTCCCAATTTGGAAACAATTTCATGGGGTGAGTATATAGATGCTGAGAAGTATCTGAGCAGTTGGGAAAATATGCATAAAGCTATGGCTGTACTTTACAGACCCATCACAAATACGAAAGGAGACAAGTATGAGATCATGGAATATGAAGGAACGGCTGAATTTTCCGAACTCATGAAGTTCACACCTGTAAGCATAGCTATGGGTGCGTCGGTTTTTTTTTGGACTTTAGGACTCGAATTATTGGAGGCTTTAGCGCACTATTTGGAGAAGGAGACGAAGAAGATGAGCAAAACGACTACAGCGAAACAGCACAATTTGCCAAACAGTGGGGATGGTATCAGTCAATCTATGCAGCAGCTAAAGGAAACATTCTTGAGTTCGATAGAGTCACAAAGCAGCCACTTGTTAAAATATTAACCTTCTTGACATTTGAGAAGCAAAAGACGGAAATAGAAATTAGACAGATTAAAAAACAGCAACAGAAATGGTAGGATTTTATAGCGTAACCGAAGTATTAAAAAACGAATTGATTTCAAGCCCGTTCGTAAACACGGTTACAGAAGGAAGTATATTTGAAGTAGACTTGAATAAGCAGACTATATTCCCTTTGTCACATATAATGGTAAATAACGTGACAGTTGATCAGACAGTACTTAGATTTAATATTAGCGTAATTGCTATGGATATAGTGGATATTTCTAAGAGTGAAACCACAGACGTATTCAGAGGGAATGACAATGAACAAGACGTATTAAATACTCAGTTAGCTGTACTTCAACGTTTGGCTGCTTCCATGTATAACGGTGCTTTGAGTGACTTAGGCTACGAGATTGAGACTTCGCCAAGTTGCGAACCATTTACAGAACGCTTTGAGAATTTATTAGCTGGTTGGACTATGACATTTGATTTGGTAGTGCCTAACGAAATGAGTATTTGCTAATGCAAAAAGACGAAGTACAAAAGGCTTTAGAACGCTTTAGAGACCATGTAGTAAACCAAGCTAAACGCAACCTTACACAGAAGGATAAAAACGTTTCTAAAAAGCTACATCAATCTATTAAGGGCGATGTTAAGGCTATGCCTAATTCTATCTCCATGTATTTTTCTATGGAGGAATACGGAGCGTACCAAGACCAAGGGGTGCGTGGTAAGAGATCAAATGCCAAAGCGCCTAATTCACCTTTTAAATTTGGTAGTGGCACGGGCAAAAAAGGCGGACTTACCGAAGCAATGGAGAAGTGGGTGCAAAGACGGAGGATTCAGTTTAAGAATGAAAACGGTAAATTTATGAGCTATAAATCTACTGCATGGTTAATGACTAAAAGTATATACTCAAAAGGAATTAAACCGAGTTTGTTTTTTACTAAGCCATTCGAAGCAGCATACAAAAACTTACCTGACGAGTTAATAGATAAATACGGATTAGAAGCCAGTAAACTATTTTTTGATATAATTAAACAGCCGAAATAATGCCTAATATATTTGCACGTTCACCTTTCATAGTAGAAATAAACGAAGCGTCACAGATTGAAACTAAGGTAGAGTTAAGAATTTGGAATGGCACAGGGTCAGCTCCTACAGCTCCAACTTATACCTTAAGCAAGTTGATACCTTCTACTACAAATAGACGAACCACCTATAATATATCACCTTACATCAAAGAGTTCTTATCACACGAGAATTTTCTAAATGTGTATAACGTATATAATACAGCGCTAACTACTACAGAATGGTGTAATGTTCAAGTAAAGAGATATAAGAAATTAACTTCTTCTTTTGTACTTATAGACACTACGACTTACAAAGCCTTTGACGGCTATGGATTGTATACTGAAGGCTATAATGAGGACTTAGGAGACTATCTATTAAAGCCAAAGACGTATTATTACTATTACGATCCTACGGCTACTTTGTCAACTCAACCATTAAGAAGGGCAGGTAGTGTTTCATGGGTTAATCCGGGTGGTTACAAAGTAAAACTAACTAACTATAGAACAGGTGCAAATTCAACAAGTCCAGCTATAAGTACGGCAGGTGTTTATATGAGTTTAAGAGTAGACACGGGTTATATGGCTGACGGCTGTATATTTCAGATTCTAAATGGTTCTAACGTTGTTCAGTACGAATCTACATTCTTACCAAAGACGGAATGCAAATACACTCCTATTTGCTGTGACTTTATAAATAGATATGGCGCATGGCAAAGAGAATTCTTCTTTAAGGCTTCTAAAAATTCTATTAACTTAGAAAACTCCGAATACAATCTATTACAGAATAATCTTGTTAACTATGATGTATTAGAAGGACAGCGTAAGATATTTAACACTAATTACCAAGAAACAATTACTGTAAATACTGATTGGGTAAAAGAAGACTTTAGCGACAACCTGAGAGAGTTAATGACAAGTGAAAGAATCTTGCTAGATAATAGGCCAGTTAAGCTAAACACTAAATCAATGGAGCTTCAGAAACAGATCAACACTAAAATGATCAACTATACTTTAGAATTCCAATACGCTACTGATATAATTAACAACGTGGTATAATGCGTAAAGTACAGATATACATAGAAGGACAACGCTTAGAATTATTTGACGACGAGACAATACAAGTAACCTCATCGGTTCAAAACGTTCAGGATATAGCTAAAGTATTTACTGATTTCTCACAGAGTTTTACCGTACCTGCTTCAGAGCGAAACAATATTATCTTTCAGCACTTCTACGAAAACGCGGTAGATACTACGTTAGATTACCAAGTAAGAAGAAGCGCTACAATAGAAATAGATTTAATACCGTTTAGAACTGGAAAGATTCAGCTTGAAAAGTCTAATCTAAAAAAAGGCAGGGTTCAGAGTTACACTGTAACTTTTTATGGTGATGTTAGAACGCTTCAGGATTACTTTGGAGAGGATAAGTTAAACACGTTGGATATGTCTCCTTATTCGCATTTATATACGGGAGCAGAGGTGCAAACACGGATAACTAGTTCTTCAAGTTATGATGTTAGATATCCTTTGATTAGTTCGGATAGGGTTTGGGTTTATGGTGGTGGTGGTCAACAAGACATCTCTCAGAATTCACACCATATTCATTATACTGAATTATTCCCTGCTGTAAGAATAGCTAGAGTATTTGATGCAATAGAAACGAAATACGGAATAGACTTTCAAGGATTGTTCTTATCTAACAAGCGTTTTACCAACTGCTATCTATGGTTAAAGAATAAAGATTCATTTGATTTTTACAGCGATAGAAAGCCTTTAGATATTACAGGTGGATATTCTCCGACTGGGGTAGGTTCGTTTGTAAACGTCGCGAACAATTCAATAGATATTGTATTTGACCCTACAGATCTATTAGGGATTTTAAGTTCATCAGGTTTCGATACAGCTATTAAAATATATATTAACGCTTATGGATATATAGGTGCTTTCCCATCTACAAATATAACGTACATAGACGTTTATGAAAATGGAAGTTTAATCTCTACTGTTGAAGCACCTGCTGGAGAAGTAGCTGAGTTTACATTGATAGTTCCTTATGATAATAGCACAGACAAGATATATACTTTTCAAGGTAGAACGACAGAGGATTTTACTGTTCAATATTGGGGTGATTTAACAGTATTGGTAAACGGCTCGGAAACAAATCCTTCTGGTGCTTTTTATGATTACAACCCAATATATATAGCGGACAATGTATTTGTTAAGAATATAGATCTGTCAAGCAATATGCCTGACATGAAGATAGCAGATTTTGTTTCGGGTGTATTTAAGCAGTTCAATTTAACGTGTGTGCCTACTAATCCTACTACGTTTAGAATAGAGCCGTTAGAAGATTGGTACGCACAAGGAAGGTTAGTAGATGTAACCAAACATATTGATATAGACAGCATAGATATTGAACGTGTCAAGCTATTTAAGAAGATAGACTTTAAACACCAAAAAGGAGAAACTATTTTAAGCCGTCAATTTGGAGACGCTAACTTCCGTGAATATGGAGATTTACAGCAAGTATATGATTACGATGGTACAGACTATACTATAGAGCTTCCATTTGAAAATATCTTACATACAAAATTCACAAACACCAACTTACAAGTAGGATATTCACTAGATAAGAATTTACAACCTATAATACCTAAGCCAGTATTGTTATACATGAATGATCAAAAGTCCTGTTCATTCTATTTTAACAATGGTTCAAGCACCAATCACATTACTACTTATATGCCATTCGGTCAAGATTTAGTTTTTAACGGTGCGAATTATACTTTGAATTTTGGGTGGGATAACAGCTCATATCATTTAACACCTATTCAGAATAATATCTTTATAGTTTACTACTATAATTATCTATCTAACCTATATAGTAAAAAGCAGCGTTTAACATATTGTAAAGGATTATTCCCTACCCCTATACTTACGAGTTTAAAGATGAATGATAGACTTATCATTCGTGACAAGAGGTATATCATAAACGAGATAAAGACGAACTTAAACACAGGAGACGTAGATTTAATTCTATTGCATGACTTTAGACCTTTAAGAAATCAAAGTTTAGGCAGGGTAGGAAAAGGAGTAGGGTTGGTTAGTACTTCAATATCTTTAGGCAATGGAGTTACAAAGATAGATTTAGACATGGGTACTACTGGAGTTATAGCCAGTACATTGTCCATTACTTCAGATACAGACGTTACCTTTACTTTTCCTTCCACAATACCTAGTTATACAATTATAGCTGAAAACTCAGACGATTTAATTACTGAGAATAATTTAATTTATTTCAGATCAGAAGAAAATAATGCCATTGTTTACGATATAAACCTAACCTATACTTACGACAATGGAACAACGGAAACTGAAGTAATGACATTAACACAAGACATATGATAAAAAACATTTTAGACCTACTAAAGATAGATGACTTCTACGGAAAGTCGGAATTCATAGACATAGCTAAAGGTAGAAATGAAATACCTAAAAGCATTAAGGCAGCATACAAACAAGGCAGACGCAAGTTAAAAGAAAAAGACTATAAGTAATGGCTGAAAAGAAAGTAATAGAGTTAGAGATAAAGACGGAATCCATTGGCAGCTTAAAAAGCCAGTTAAGAGAAGCACAGGCCGCCGTCGCCGAACTATCTGAAAAGTTTGGCGCGACATCTCAGGAAGCCATTAACGCAGCGAAAAGAGCAGCCGAACTAAAAGACGCTATTGGCGATGCTAAAGCCTTGACAGATGCATATAACCCAGATGCTAAATTTAACGCATTAACTCAATCTTTAGGCGGTGTGTTAAATGGCTTTCAAGCTTTTGAGGGTGCATTAGGTTTAGTGGGTGTAGAAAGCGAAGCAGTACAAGAGCAATTACTAAAAGTTCAGTCTGTCATGGCACTTGCTGAAGGTGTTAACGGAGTAATGGAATCCGTTGAAGCTTTCAAGAACTTAGGTGCAATGATTAAAAACGTAACCGTTGTACAGAAGCTTTTAAATGTAGTAATGAAGGCAAACCCAATAGGGTTGCTTATTGCTGGTATTACTGCTTTAATTGCCGCAGGTGCTGCTTTAATTTCATGGTTTTATGATTCAGCCGCAGCCACTGAAAAGGCGAATGCAAGTATGGATAGACATACTAAAGCGTTAGAGCGTCAAGAAAAGCAAATAGCAAGATCGTCTAAAGTTTTAAAAGATGCTAATCAATATCAATATGATTACGCTAAGGCGGCAGGAGCTTCAGCTGAACAATTACGAAAACTTGCCCTTAAACATCAAGAAGAAGAGTTAGCACTTGCTAAAAAGAATCTTGAATTAGCTAAATCAACTTATTTACGTGAGCAAGATATTTTAGCTTCTTACCGTGCAAATGATGCTAGTGAGGAGTTAATGGAGCGCCAAACTGAAATTGTAAAAAAAGCAAGGGAAGCTACAGCAAATGCAAGACAAGCATTAATCGGTGAATATGATGACTTAAAAGCTTTACGTAGACAACAAAAAGTAGAGATTCGTCAAGAAGAAACAGATGCTAATAAAGAAGCTAAAGACAGAGCAAAAGAAGCTTCGCAAAATAGAAAGCAGATAGCCAAAGAAACAACAAAAGCAATTATAGAAGAAACACGAAAGCAAGGTGAAGTAACCGAAGAGCAAGAAGATTTCTTTACTCAAATGCTTCTTGATGCAGATGCGGAAAGAGAGGGGATAAGACAAGAATCAATAGCTAAACAAGAAGAAGACGAATTAGCTTTAATGCAATTTAAAGGCGATATATATAAACAAGATATAGATAATGTAGAACAAGCTGAATTAGAAAAACAAGCAAAACGAAAAGCCAATATTGATTTAGCTTTAAAATATGCTCAAGAATTTGGTAATACAATGAGCGCATTAAACAACTTACTAAATGCAGGTGATGAAGAACGACTCAAAAAAGTAAAAAAGGGAAGTGCAGAAGAACAAGCTATACGCAAAAAAATGTTTGATCGCGAAAAGAAAATGCGTATTGCTCAGACTATTATAGATACAGCATCAAATATTATTCAGTCAGTAAGAAATGGTGGTGGTATTCCTACAGGTATTCCTTTTGGAGTTATAGCCGCTGCACAAGGAGCAATACAAATAGCAGCAATTAAAAAAGCCACATTTGGAGGCGGTGATCAATCAGGCGGTGGCGGTGGCTCAGAAACACCAAATGCACCAAGTGGAAATTCTGTAATCACTCCAAACTTTAACATAGTAGGAAATGCACAAGCTACGAATCCTCTTGCAGGTTTAGGCGGTCAACCTTTACAAGCATACGTAGTAAGTGGAGAAGTTACAACAGCTCAGAGTTTAGATAGAAACAGGGTTAATTACGCAACATTTGGATAAAACAAAAGTTAATAGGTCATGAGAATTATAGAATTAATCATAGACGAGAAAGACGAAATGAGCGGTATAGATGCCGTTTCAGTCGTTAAGAATCCAGCAATAGAGGAAAACTTTATAGCACTAAATAAACATGAAGTAGAGCTAAAAAAGATAGATGAAGAGAAGCGTATCTTAATGGGTGCTGCTCTAGTTCCTAACAAACAAATTTACCGAGTAAACGAAAAGAAAGAAGAGTATTACATTTTCTTTAGTGAGCAAACGGTACGCAAAGCATCCGAATTATTCTTAATGCGTTCAAATCAGAATAACGCTACCTACGAACACAAAGACAAATTAGAAGGTCTAAGCGTTGTTGAAAGTTGGATTATTGACGATGAGAAATCGGATAAATCCCGATTATATGGCTTTGATTTGCCGAAGGGTACTTGGATGATTTCCATGAAGGTTAATAACGATGAGGTGTGGAGCGACGTTAAAGAGGGTAAGGTTAAAGGGTTTTCTATAGAAGGTTATTTCGCTGACAAGTACGAGATGAGCTTGAAAGAAACTACGACTGAGCCACAAGACGAAGACGAAGTTTTATTAAATGCTATCCGTAAGATCATTGTAGACGCTGAAAGAATGGAGTTACGTTCCTATACTGACTATCCAAAAGCAGCCGTAGAAAATGCAAAGATAGCTGTTCGATATGCAGAAGAGAACGGATGGGGTTCTTGTGGCACTTCCGTAGGAAAAATTCGTGCTAGTCAGCTTTCTAATAACGAACCCATTTCAGAAGAAACGATTGCTAAAATGGCAGCATTTGAAAGACACAGACAAAACTCACAGAAAGAGTTAGGGGATGGATGCGGTAGATTAATGTGGTTAGCTTGGGGTGGAGATGAAGGAGTAGAATGGGCGCAACGTAAACTTCAACAGATAAGAAATGGCGAAGCAAACTAACATTACCAACTTTCTTAAAAAACCAAAGGTTAAAAGACCGGGTGTTCATGCAAAGAGTAAGACAAGTAAATTAAAGTCAAGTAAAAACTATAATAAATCTTATAAACGACAAGGCAAATAATGAACAATATATTAGTCATTAAACGATAAAAAGACGGATAGTGATTAATATATTATACAAAATAATAGATATGGCAAAGAAACAAAAAACATTAAGTAAGACATCACCGAAAGGCGGTAGAAGAGGTTGTTTATGTGATGACGGAACATATAAGGCAGAATGTTGTGATGGAACATTACAAGCGCAAGGTGTAGGGAGCATGATTTCACAAGGCACAGCGGTAATAAACAACTCAAATACACAAAGAACTATAACTGGAACTAACGGTTAAAAATACAACAACTAAAACACGAAAGAGTTAAATAGAAAAGTTTAAACATGAAATCAAACGTTCTTAACCAAATTAAACAACTTCTAGGAATGGAAGTGAAACTAGAGCAAATGAAACTTGCTGACGGAATGACTGTAATCGAAGCGGATTCTTTTGATCCTGAAATGGCGGTAGTTATCGTAACAGAAGACGAACAAAAAATTCCTTTGCCTGTAGGCGAGTACGAATTAGAAGATGGTCGTGTTCTTGTTGTTGCAGTAGAAGGTATCATTTCTGAAATCAAAGAAAAAGAAGAAGAAGCTCCTGAAGTTGAAATCGAAGTTGAAGCTCCCGAAGCTGAGATGCCTGAAGTAGAAGTTGAAGCTGAAGCTGAAGTAGCTACTCCTAAAAAGACGGTTGAATCTATCATTAAAGAAACTTTCTTCTCTGAGATGGAAGCATTGAAAGCAGAGAATGAGGAATTAAAAGCTAAACTTGAAACATTTTCAAAAGTTGAGCCTACTACAGAAACTACTACTGAAGAAGTTGCTGAAGAAACAAAGGTTGAACTTGAAGAGGTGAAGCCAATCACTTTTAATCCCGAGAAAACTAATCCAACAGAGTTCACAAAATTGGCTTCTAAAAGACCAAGAACTACTATGGATTCAATCATTGAAAAACTTAATAAATAATACTAATAATTAAAAACGTAAAAAGATGCCAACTACAACATCAATTACTACTACTTACGCTGGTGAATTCGCAGGTAAGTACATTGCAGCAGCGCTTTTGTCTGCACCAACTCTTGAGCAAGGTGGTCTTACTATCCACCCTAATGTAAAGTACAAGCAAGTTATCCAACGTGTAGCTACAGACGGAATCGTTAAGAATGCTACTTGTGACTTCGATGCTACTTCTACAGTTACTCTTACTGAAAGAGTATTGAACCCTGAAGAATTCCAAGTGAACCTTCAACTTTGTAAAAAAGACTTCCACCAAACTTGGCAGGCTGCTGAGATGGGGTTCGGAGCTTTCGATCAGCTTCCTAAATCTTTCGCTGACTTCCTTATCGCTCACGTAGCTGAGAAAGTTGCTTCTCATATGGAAGGTGTTATTTGGGAAGGCAACAACGCATCTGCTGGCGAGTTCGCAGGAATCATGAGACAACTTGCTGTTGATGCTACTTTACCTGCTGCACAAGAGGTAGCTGGTACAACTGTAGACGCTGGTGATGTTATCGCTGAGCTTGGTAAAATCGTTGACGCTATCCCTACTCGTTTGTACGGACAGCCTGACTTGAAATTGTATCTTTCTTCTAACATCGTACGTGCTTATATCCGTGCTTTGGGTGGATTCGGTGCTTCAGGTCTTGGTGCTAATGGTACTAACAATCAAGGTACACAGTGGTACACTAACGGTTCTTTAAGCTTTGACGGTATTCCGATCTTTATGGCTCCAGGTTTGGATGATAATAGAGGTTTGGCTACTACTGCTTCTAATCTTCATTTTGCTACAGGTCTTCTTTCTGACTTGAATGAAGTTAAAGTTATTGACATGGCTGACCTTGACGGTTCTCAAAACGTACGTGTAATCATGCGTTTCACTGCTGATGCTAAATATGGTTTCGCTGGAGATTGTGTTACTTACGGAGTAACTAACTCAGCTAACTAATATTAACTGACTTAATAAACAGGGAGGGCGGTTATTCTCCCTCCCTTTTTTATAACATTTAAAACTTAAAATTATGTCATGTGATATATCAAACGGCGTAGCTGAACCATGTAAATCAGCGATTGGTGGACTAGATGCTATCTATATTATCAACTACGGAGATTATGCTGCTACAGATATTACTTATAACAATACTAACACGGATCAAATAGACGATATCAATGGTGTTGCTACTGTTTATAAGTTTGATTTGAAAGGAGCTAATAGTTTCGAGCAAACGATTACTTCAAGTCGTGATAACGGAACTACTTTTGTTGAGCAAACTTTGACTGTTAACCTTAAACAACAAAGCGCAGTTAAACACAAGTTGGTTAAGTTGTTGGCTTATGGACGTCCGCACGTCGTAGTTAGAACTCGTGCAGGTCAATATTTCCTTGCTGGTCTTGAGCGCGGAATGGACTTGACTACAGGTGTTATTTCTAACGGAACGGCAGCTGGTGATATGAATGGATACACGCTTACTTTTGTAGGTCAAGAGAACATTCCAGCTAATTTCTTGAATTGTTCAACTGAAGCAGGACTTGTTACAGTTCTTTCTTCAGCTTCTATTGTCACTTCATAGTGTTTCTTTCATAGTGTTTAGATTGGGGAGGCTTCGGTCTCCCTTTTCTTTTTAAAAACAATTTCCATAAACATAAGTTAATAGTATATGATTATCTTACAAGAGACGGCAACAGCGCAGACTTTTAGTTTTATTCCTCGTCAGGATACTTATAATACTTTGCAGATAACAGACGAGCAGACGGGCGTTACAACAAACGTAACTATTACTACAAATGTTATAGGTCAGTATTACAATACGATCACAGCAACTTTCTCTTTAAAGCAAAATCATTTCTATACTTTAACACTTAAGCAAAACACGGACATAGTTTACAAGGATAAGATATTCTGTACTAATCAGTCTATCCCTACATTCAGTGTAAACAACGGTCAATATGTAGTGAATACGTCAAATAACGACTTTATTTTATATGAGTAATGTACACGTACTAAAGCTGGCTTCTTACGAACCGCCAGTAATAGAGGAATCAAAGAAGAACGAATGGGTAACTTATGGTGAGAATAACTCTTACTATACTTTCCTCATGCAGCGTTACAAAAATTCCACAACTAATAACGCTATAATAAACAACATCTCACGCCTTATCTACGGAAAAGGGTTGAGTGCTACCGATGCAAACAAGAAGCCTAACGAGTACGCTCAAATGAAAGCTATGATCAGCGCAGAAGATTTGCGTAAGGTAGTATTAGACTTTGAGATGTTAGGACAAGCAGCATTCCAAGTACATTACACAGCAGACAGAAAAAAAGTTCAGAAGCTATATCACATTCCTGTTCACTTATTAGCACCTGAGAAGTGCAATAAAGACGGAGAGATAGAGGCTTACTACTATTCAAATAACTGGGAAGACATAAGAAACTATGCACCCGAAAGAATCCCCGCATTTGGATTTGGTAACGAGAAAGTAGAAATACTAATCATTCAGCCTTACTCTGTAGGGATGAAATACTTTAGCTACGTAGATTACCAAGGAGGTATTCCTTACGCAGTGTTAGAAGAAGACATATCGAATTATTTGATAAACGAGGTGAACCGAGGCTTTTCTGGACGTATAGTCGTAAATTTCAACAATGGAATTCCGACACCTGAAGAGCAAGATATTATCAAATCAAAGGTGTTAAGCCAACTTTCAGGAACAGACGGACATAAGGTAATTGTAGCATTTAATAACAACTCTGAAAGCAAGACTACGGTAGATGCTATGCCTGTTAACGATGCGCCTGACCTTTACAATCAGTTAAGTGAGGAATGTATGCGTAAAATCATGCTGTCTCATAATGTTACTTCACCGCTTCTTTTTGGTATTGCCACTACTACAGGCTTCAGTGCAAATGCAGACGAGTTGCAGAATAGCTTTATCTTGTTCGATAACATGGTTATTAAGCCTAAACAAGAGGTTATCTTGGAAGCTATTGACCAAGCGTTAGCATATAATAACGTTAGTTTAGATTTAAGATTTGAAGAACTACAGCCATTGGATGCTGAAGGAGACTTGACAAAAACGGATGAAGCTGAAAAAGTAATCACAGCTATTAACTCACTTTCTCCACTTGTAGCTAATAAAGTTCTTGAATCAATGACACCTAACGAGATTCGCTCTTTAGTAGGATTGAAGGCAGAATCAGGTGGTTCAGATATTGCACCTATTCAAATGAGCGCAGAAGCTACAGATGAAGAGTTAGACATCTTGCTAAACGATCTTGAAGGCGAAGTATTAGGTGACGAATGGGAGCGTGTTACAGAGCGTGAAGTAAAGGAGGACAACATAAGTACTGAAGAGTGGGTAAATAATGCGTTAAACCCAAAGAAAAGCGTATTAGCGAAACTTGCTTCTATCATTAAATCTGAACCTAGCAGAGAATCTAATTTAGACAAGTCTGTTTATAAAGTTCGTTATGAATATTCGGAGCGTTATTCTAAGCCTAATTCAAGGGACTTTTGTGTTAAAATGATGTCTCGTACTAATAATGGAGTAGTGTATCGTTTAGAAGATATTGATAAGGCAAGTAGAGCCGGAGTAAATAAAGAGTTAGGCCATAAAGGACAGGCATACGATTTGTTTAAATTCAAAGGTGGAGTTAACTGCTCACACTATTGGAAAGAGGTTCTTTACAAGCTTAAACAAAAAGACGGAAAGTATGTAGAGGATAAATCTTTGAGTTCTTCTAACGAGGTTAATTCTATACCTAAATCATACCAACCAAGACCAACAGGAAACGCGCAAAGCAAAGTAGCACCTATTGATATGCCTAATAACGGGCATCACCCTAATTACGGAAAATAATGGCAGAAGCTTTATTAATAACGAGAACAGACGTAGTTAAGTTTACTGCGGTAAATGGTAACGTTGATACAGATAAATTTATTCAGTTTGTAAAGATTGCTCAAGATGTACACGTTCAGTCTATCTTGGGAACTGATCTACTAAACAAAATCAAAGCTGATATCGTAGCGAATACTTTGAGTGGCAACTATCTTTCTTTGCTTACAAACTACGTTAAGCCTATGCTTATACATTGGGCAATGGTTGAGTATTTACCATTTGCAGCTTATACGATAGCGAATAAGGGTGTGTATAAACACGAATCTGAAAACTCCACTACAGTAGATAAAGTAGAAGTGGATTTTTTAATTGAAAAGCAGAGACAAATAGCACAGCACTATACACAACGCTTTGTTGATTACATGAGTTTTAACAACAACCTATTCCCTGAATACAACTCGAACTCTAACGGGGATATGTATCCAAGGACGGATAATAACTTTTTAGGGTGGGTTTTGACTATTTTACCATTAATAATTTTTAATATTTAACATTTAATTTTAAGCGTATGCAAGAAGAATGGAGGCCAATTAAATCGTATGAAGGCTATTATGAAGTAAGTAATCTTGGAAGAGTTAGAAGTTTAACCAGAAAGATAGAAAGAACTGATCCTAAAATAACAACTAAAAAGAGGTTGTTTACATATTATGGAAAGTTAATACCTTTTTGGATTGCTAAAAAAGGATATTTAAGACTTACTTTAAATAAAAATGGAGTTAAATCAAATCATTTAGTGCATAGATTAGTAGCACAAGCATTTATAGAAAATGAGAATGGTAAAGAACAAGTAAACCATATCAATGGAATTAAGTGTGATAACAGAGTTGAAAATTTAGAATGGGTAACTAATTATGAGAATTATGTACATTCTGTATTAAATGATTTACAACCTCGTAATAAAAATTATAGCAAGTACCTATGAAGAAGTACAAACCGAAAGACAACAATATAAAGAAGTTAAAGTTATACTTACAGAAAGCGGATAAAGATGGCGAACGACATAGGATGGGGACAAGGTGTACTCAACACGATAGGATGGGGAGCTGATGGAAGTAGCGGTGGTTTAGAGACTACTAACTTACTTGCTGAAAACTCAGACTTCTTCGTTACTGAAGCATCTGACTTTCTAATAGACGAAACATTATTTAACAGCGGAGGATTTGGTGCTGTTTATGATGTTTCTTATGCAGGTGAGACTTTACTAGAACGATAAAAAAAATAAAATGGCAGAAAAGAAAATAAGTCAGTTAACAGCGAAAGGCGCAGCATTAGCGACTACGGATTTAATGGTTATATCTGAGGTGTCGGGTGCATCTTACGTTACTAAAAGTGTCACAGGTGCAAATATTAAATCACTTGCTCAAAGTGGGCTGCCTGTCGAGTTTGTTATAGCTGCATCAGATGAAAGTACTGCACTTACTACAGGTACTGCAAAGGTTACTTTCCGTATGCCTCATGCAATGACCTTGACAGGTGTGCGTGCATCACTTTCTACGGCACAGGCTTCTGGTTCTATCTTTACTGTTGATATCAACGAAGGAGGGACTTCTGTACTATCTACAAAGCTGACTATTGACAACACTGAAAAGACGAGTACAACGGCAGCTACTCCTGCGGTTATTTCAGATAGTGCTTTGGCTGATGACGCTGAAATCACTATTGATATTGACCAAATAGGTGATGGCACAGCTAAAGGATTGAAAGTAGTATTGATCGGTACAAGAGCGTAAGACTATGGGGTTTATAATTAATCCATATCAAGTACAGCCAGGAGTTCCTGCATTCACGGGAATTCTTGACACATACACAGGAGCAGCTGTAGCTTATTCTGCTGCACGTAGATTAGCAACTGCATATACAGGGCCATTGATTCGTGTACGTAGGAGTTCTGATAATACAGAACAGGACATAGGATATACTTCGGGAAATGTACTTGACGAATCAGCGTTGACGTCTTTTGTAGGAGCAAATAATGGGTTTGTAACTACATGGTATGATCAGAGTGGAAACGGAAAAGATGCATCGCAATCAACTGCTGCTGCACAAGCACAAATAATTAGTTCAGGCACAGTAATTAAATTAACTGGAACTGGCACAGCTAAACCTTGTTTAGATTTTATATTCGGAAACTATTATTCTACATCTGATATTTCTATAAATGCAGGTCAAAAATTCACTTCTATCCACGTTGATCTAAGACCCTTCCAAGGTAGAGGTTTTTGGATGAGTGGGGATGCTAATCCGTTTAATGTTGTTCATTATTGGGAAGATAATGCTTATATTACATCAAAAAACTACTCAGGTTCGTTAGACTTAATATATCAATATTATCCAACTAGGGTTTATAACATTGTTACTGGGTTATCGCTTGATTCTAATACATCTTCTTCAATTAGATTTAACGGAACGGCATTGAGTGGTGCATATACAACAATACCAGGTTTATCTTCAAATAATAAATTTAATACACTTGGTAGAAGAGCTGGAGGATCAGATTATACAGTTTCTAAAGTTCAAGAATTTATCTTATATCTAAGTGATAAAACTTCTACAATAAGTGGAATAGAAGGAAACATAAACACATTTTACGGAGTATACTAATGCAAGTTACAGGATATAAATATACGACAGAACAGGCGGCTATTGACGCAAGAGAATCATGTGATAATTACTACGGCATACCTGTCTCACCTGATGATGTAACACAGAACTGGGTAGAATATCAAACAGCTGATTTAAACACACCTATTTTTTGGTATATAAGACACGATGATTCACTTGATGTAGTTTTAGGAACACCCGAAATATTTGAAGTTGAGACTCCGCCTTTCCCACCAATTAACTAACTTTAAACGGGCAGCATGACTGCCCTTTTTTATGCGAACTATATTTATAATATTGATTAGTTTCTCGTCAATTTCTCAAACGTTGCTTAGGTATGACAACGTAGAGGATTGGAATTGGTTAGGCTATTGGTATGGCGTTAACGGGAACTATCATACTAATGCTAAAGTGAGCGGCACTTTGTCTGCTTCAATTTACGGAGCTGGAAACGGAACTTCCGCTATAGAACAAGGTTGGTACACATTGCCAAACGTCACTGGTTTAAATCCTTTGTTAGAATATGAATTTAGATTTAGATTAGGTTCGTATTTTTTTAGTAATTCAACCGCCACTACAAGAGGTGTGGACGTACCCGATTTCATAGATGTTCAAGTTAGCAGAGATGGGGAGCTTACCTATACTTCAGAATTACGTATTACGGGCAATACTAATGCCTATTGGAACTATAATACTTTAGGAAATATAACGCATACAGCAAATGGTTCTTTCGGATCAGGAGACACTTACCAAAGTGCAGTTGGGAATAATAACGGATTAAACACTTCTTATTCGGTAATACGCCTTAAAATAACTGGAGTTACTCAAATAGCAATAGATATTTTAGCAAGGGTTAACAGTGCAGGTGAGGAATGGTGGATGGATAACTTTGAGTTATGGCAAATTACTCAGGCTTTACCGATAGAGTTTGTTTCTTTTAAAGGAAACTTAGACAGCCTTTGGTGGGTTAGTGCTTCCGAGTTTAACAATGATTACTATACTATAAGCCATAGTAAAGACGGATATACATTTAATGACATAGAATATATAGACGGACTTACTTACTCTATAGAGCCTAAACGTTATTCTATCAAAAACACGGAAGGACAAGGGTATTTTAAACTATCACAAACAGACGTAGATGGGGTTAAAACTGAGTTAGATATAATATTTATCCAAGAAGAAAAACAACGAATCTTAATAAAGATAGTTAATATGTTAGGTCAGCAAGTAGAAACGCTTACAGATGGCCAAGTATATTTACTGATTTATTCGGACGGAACTATTCAAAAGATAATTAAATGACACCGCAGATAGTAGCAGATTACACAAAGAAACATGGAACATCTTTCCTTTTGATTTGTGCTATATTTTGGCTTAATAACCGACTTTCAAATGTGGAATCTAAGTTGTATGATTGTTTAGATGACCAAATACAAATGAAGTCTTCGGATGTGCATAGATCATTACAGCACAAATACGAACCTATCTACGCTATATTACCTAAAGAAACGAAATACAATGGAAAATCTAAAAGAAAGATGGAAGGCTAAAACGCCTGAGTTTTGGAAGAAAGTACAAAAAGTTGGCATAATTGCAGGAGCAATAGGAGGAGCATTGCTTACAGCTCCAATATCTTTACCAGCCACAATCATAACAGGCGCAACTTATTTAGTAGTAATCGGAACTACTGCGGCTACACTTAGCCAACTTACCAAAGAGTAACTTACTAAAAAGTAACCTATGAATTTGACTTTACACGTTAGCGTGGCTGAGTTTGAACGTTCAGACGCAGCTATAAAGCATGGCATTTCTAATAAAATGAATGAATTTGAAAAAGAAAGAGCCATAGAATTATGTAAAAACGTATTTGAACCAATAAGAAGATACGTTGGTAAACCAATTAAAATTAACTCAGGATTCAGAAGCGCAGCTTTAAATAAACGTATCGGTGGATCAAAAACAAGCCAACACGTTTTAGGTGAAGCTATGGATTTAGATTTACACGACAGAGAATTATTTGAGTGGATTTTGGATAACATTGAATACGATCAAGCAATTTATGAAGCAGGGAACGACGAAAAGGCGGATTGGTTTCATATATCTTATAGAAAAGGTCGTAACCGCAAACAGGCTTTAAGAATGATAAAGAAAGGCGGAAAGACTATCTATGTACCTTACAAAAGAAAGAATGCGTAAGAGACTCTTTTTTGACCTTGAGACCTCATTTAATATAGGTTTCTTTTGGCGAAGTGGATATAACCAAACTATAACACCCGAACAGATACTGCACGAACGAGCAATCATTTGTGTGTGTTGGAAGTGGGAAGGTAAGGATGAGATTCATAGTTTAACATGGGATAAGAAGCAGTCTGATAAAGGGCTGCTTTCTGCTTTTATTAAAGAGTTAAATAAAGCAGACGAAATAGTAGCGCATAACGGAGATAGGTTCGATGTAAAATGGCTGCGTACAAGGTGCTTAAAACATGGTATTGATATGTTCCCCTCATACCAATCTATTGACACGCTTAAAACGGCTAAAAAGCTGTTTAATTTCAATTCTAATAAGTTGGATTATATAGCCAAGTATTTAGGTGTCGGTGAAAAGATGGAGACTGGCGGTTTAGATCTATGGAAAAAGATAGTATTTGATAAAGATCAAGAGGCCTTAAACCACATGGTAAAATACTGTTTACAAGATGTGGCTATTTTGGAAAAAGTATTTAACGTTATGAATAAATATGAAAAACCTAAAGTTAACTATGCTACTTTACATTACAACGAGAAGTATTCATGTCCTGAGTGCGCCTCTACCAATATACAACTCAGAAAAACTTACACTACTTCTTTGGGTACTATACGACATAACATGAGGTGTAAAGAATGTAGAAAGCCTTATACTATAAACCAAAAAAATTATTCTGAATATATAAAGGATAGGTTACGGAATAAATTATAACTTTGAGACTTCATAGAGTTTTGTTAGGTGTAATATTTTAAAGCCCTCTCCGGAGGGTTTTTTTGTTTCTATAACCCCAATAAACACTGACAAACTAAAAATAATTTAAAAATATTTGTTCAAAAGTTTGCAGTTATCAACAAAGTGCGTATCTTTGTAAGGTCAATAAGACGCAAAACACAAAACGAAACGTTATGAAAACAAGAGAATTTATTAAAGCTGGATTGGTAAAAAATGGTACAAAAGTAATGGTTAACAAAGGGGCAAGTTATGAATGTGGTAGACATAGTGACCATAGCATTGTTGGCTATGTGCGAGAAACATTTGAGGCAACTTGCGTAAGTACACCTAAAATATCTATTCATTCTGACGGAATTCAAGAATTTGAATATGCTCATTTGACGTGTGTTGACATTAATGGTATAGAGTATTGTATTGACATTAGTCATTGTAAATATTCAAATGTTGATTCTCAAAAAGATGTTACCATTATAATAACAAACAACGAAGGGTGCGACTCGGTTAACGCACAATTTAATTAAACACCTATGAAAAAACAACTTAAAGAAGCTCGAATGCTTCACCTTAGAGCAGATCAACTGCTAGAGCTTTGTGAAGAAGCACAAAAGAAAGTAGATTCCATGTGTCGTTGGAATGTAGAACAAGCAATACCTAACGGATTTGATCAGCATTCAGACGATGAAATTGAATTTCAAGAAAGAGTAGTAGAACGTATATGGAGAAGCTACCAAGTATTAGTACACAAAATCAATCAAAACACAACGCTATGAAAGCAAACGCATTTAAAAAAGCAACACAGGCATTTAACCAACATATAAAGCCTACTACATTAGAGAATGAGTTTATACCTAACAACGGAGTGAGACACGGAGATTTAAAAAGATACTGGAACAATTACAATGCAGAGTTAGTAAATAGAATTTCAGAAATAAGAAGCTATGGAGAAAGAATTTAAAAAGGGAGACAAAGTAAAAGTTAGAGGATGTTTCTCCGACTTTAAGCACAGACATGATCATGTTTGGTTTGAAGGTGAGTTTTTAGGAATGTGTTTAGGGTATGTATATAAATACCGAGTTAAAGTAAACGGCAAGTATTCAGATTGGAAAAATTGTGAGAAAGTATGAAAAGCTATAAAATAACGTACAAGGTAAAAGTAAAGGAGTGGGAAACTCGCTACTTGATAGTTCGTGCTTACACAAGTGAACACGCAAGGGAAAGATTTAGTTTATGGAAAGGATTAATAACAGATATACACGAGATATGAAAGAAAAAGAATTTGAAAAGAACGTTTTAATGTTCTGTATAATGGGAATATTTTTTATTTTATTAATAGCAAAACTAACACAATGAGTTACGAGCTAAACACGATCAGAAACACGAAAAAAACATTCACAAAGAATACTAGATTTATGTTTGAAGATTTCCTTATAAGTTGTCCTTTCAGTATAGAGTATCTAAGACAGAAGAACCGTAAACAAGAAGTGATGCAATGGAGACAGATAGGGATGGCGTGGTACGCTATGGAGTATAACTCATTAACACAAGCTGGGGATTTCTTTAACCATGATCATAGCACCGTTGTACACGCTCTTAAATGCATTCAGGATAGGAAATGGAATCCGTCTTTATCTGACAAGGTAAATAACATTTTAGAACTTATGGAAAACGAAATAATAAACGCGGAATCTATAGGAGAAAAAGAAGTTAATTCACTTATTTATTTAGAAAAATTAATCAGAACGAAACTACAATTAGTTGAAAAGTAGTATATTTGTAAACACTTAAAAATTAAACACTATGAAAAATTTATTTAAATCGTTAGCAGCGTTCCAACAAGACGTACCTGTTATTTTTAAAGGAACGACAGCAGGTAGCGGAAACTTTGCGTACCAATACACGGATCTTCCTGCTATCTTTAAAGTAATCAATCCGCTATTACAAAAACATGGATTAGGCTTTACTCAGGTGACAGAGTTCAAAGACGGACATGATTATTTAGTGACTATCTTATTTCATGTAGAAAGTGGAGAAACTATAGAAACACGGTTACGTTTACTTCCTGAAGTAGAGTTGAAAGGTCAAAATATATTCCAGTCTTATGGTTCACAACTTACTTACTTTAGACGTTATGGAATTTCTCAGATTCTCGGACTTGTAACCGACAAAGACACGGATGCTGTTGGTGAGACTACAAAGAAGAAATCATTCCCTAATGAACGTTTCGAGACAGGGATGAACATGGTATTTAAAGGTGAGATCACAAAGGATCAGTTCATCAAAGCTATAAACGGATTTACATTAACACCTGAGCAAACTAAACAAATCGAAGCACTATGACACCGAAAGAGAATGCAAAACAATTGTTTGATAAAATGTATATGGTTGATGACCCGATGGGAAACTACCCGATGTGTTTTGATACAGCTAAACAATGTGCCTTAATTGCAGTTGATGAGATATTAAATGAAATTCCAGAATTTTTTAAAGATTCAATACAGACTTTTAAAGGTGATATTAAAATTGACGTTCCAAATTGTAGTTATGATTTTTGGAAACAAGTTAAACACGAAATAGAAGCACTATGATAGTTAGATGTTCAGCAATAGGGAAACTCATGACAGCTCCGAGAAATAAATCGGAGTTGTTATCTGAAACTGCAAAGACTTATATTCAAGACTACTTTAAAGAAAAGGAGCTAGGAATAGCTAAAGAGTTTTGGAGCAGATATACAGACAAAGGTCTACAAATGGAAGACGAAGCAATAGAGTTTGCAGGTCAAGTGTTAGGATGGGATTTTGTAGTTAAAAACACGGAGAGATATAATAACGAATGGATTACAGGTGAACCCGATGTAATTACAAAAGACTTACTTGCAGACATTAAATGCTCATGGGATGGTTCGACTTTCCCAATGTTCGATACTGAATTAAAGAATAAAGATTATTTTTGGCAGCTACAAGGTTATATGTTTCTAACAGGAATAGATAAAGCTGAATTAATCTATACCCTCATGAATACACCCCATCAAATAGTAGAAGATGAGGTACGTAGAGCGCATTGGAAAGCTGGTTTAATTGACGAAGATTTAGACTTACGTGAAGCAGTACAGAGCCAACATAACTTTGATCACTTACCAAACGAACTGCGCATTAAAAGATTCATTGTAGAGAAAGACGAAAAATCTATTGAACAGATTAAAGAAAAAGTAGAGATAGCGCGAGACTATTACGAAACATTAAAAAGTATATTATGAAAGACACAATAGTAGAATCCGTTATTAAGCAATTTAAAGACCGCTCAGAGGTTGGAATAGCTAAATACGGAGTAACACTTAACAGAGAAGATTTAAGCACGTTACAATGGCTGCAACACGCGCAACAAGAAGCCATGGATTTTTGCCTATATTTGGAGCGTTTAAAACAAGAATTTAATAACCAAAAACAAAAGTAAAATGAGTTACGACAACACGAACACAGCCGTTATTTTTAAGAATAACAAGAAAGAAAACGAAAAACATCCTGACTACCGGGGGACTATTAACGTAGATGGAAGAGAATTAGAAATAAGCCTATGGGTCAAAGAAGGTAAAGCAGGTAAGTTTTTCTCAGGTAAGATTCAAGAGCCATTTAAAAAAGAAACAGAGTTAAAAAGTTTCTCTGAAAAGGTTGGTAAAGATTCTTCAGGTTTACCCTTCTAAAACAAATATTAAATAAAATAGTTATATTTGAAACGGTGAGTCGCTGCACCAAGTAAAATATTAAAATACATTCCTTTGGGGGAGTAGGTAACAGCGACACCGAAACCTCAAAGGATTTTTTATTTTATGGCAAAAGACAAAAAAGGATTTATCCTGTACGCTGATCAGAAAGCATTATTTGAACAGCTACCTAATGACAAAGCTGGAGAATTAATTAAATTCATCTTTGCTTACGTAAACGATGAGAATCCAGAAACGGAAGATTTAATTATTAACTTGGCATTTACTCCAATTAAGCAACAGCTTAAACGTGACCTAATTAAGTTTGAAGAAACGAAGGAAAAAAGAAGCGAAGCAGGTAAGGCAGGTGCTAACAAACGATGGCAAAATATAGCAAACGATAGCAAACGCATTTCTGATATAGCAAAAATAGCTGTTAATGTAAATGATAATGTAAATGTAAAAGAGAAAGTAATAGATATTAATATAC
>Ga0315909_10001216_pt1 | contig 34689 bp, 55 predicted proteins | sample LakEriMetagenome_11_FD_203527 | JGI IMG/M metagenome (GOLD analysis project Ga0315909, IMG submission 203527) | Freshwater fungal communities from buoy surface, Lake Erie, Ohio, United States - Buoy 2 MA125 | ecosystem: Environmental > Aquatic > Freshwater > Lake | place: USA: Lake Erie, Ohio... | reverse complement strand
GAGGTATCTAAAGTCACCGAAGCCAATAAAGGGCTTTGATTTCTTTTTAAATTTCGATTAGCCCTGTTCGGTGTCGCTTGAATTGTCTTCTTTAATTGGCTCATAGGTTTTTTTCTCAGGAGTAAAAATGACGTGTTGGCTAACAGATACGGGGTTGGCACTATACCAACCCCTTAATTCTGCTTGTGTAAAATCTCCGATAGCCTTCTTAAGTATTCCCGCCTTTCCCGTTGGGTCAGCCCCAACGTAAATCATCAACTTACTTTTTTCTCTAACTATCATAATTCATTATTTAATCTAATGCTCCCATCACGGTTGCACCGTCAACAATAAATCTCGCTTTGTTTGTAGTACGGCAAGAAAGGGTTAATGTTTCTTGGTTTGAATCGGTAAACAAAGCACCTGACAAGCCTTCTGAACTTGTTAACCTTGCTGGTCTTTTCTTTGCCCCTACCGTTTCAGCACCCCAAATCCAATAGTTACCCGTATTTTCAACGTGTACACAAACCAAGCCGCAAGCCTGATTCGCCATATCTTGGATAAGGTTTCTTAACTCTTGGTCGCGACAATTTATAATACCAACTAAACTTTGCTCAACGGCAACCGATAAGGTGTCTGGGTCTTGCGTTACCGTTTCCGTGAACGCGCCCGAATTGTCCCTAAATTCTACCTCGTAAAATACTGAGGCAGTTGACGTCATTGTGATTGCCGTAACCGCCGCCGTGGCATTGGCGGTGAAACCCGTAACTTGATTTGCATTCGCAATATAAAGTTTACCGATACCACCAGCGCAAGTTCCATCGACGCATTGGTTAAGCCAACCGCTTGTTATACTACTCATTTATTTTGGATTAGTAGCCTAAGCTGATTAAGGAATGGTGAATATAATTAACACCCATTTTAAAACGAGCCTTAATATATACCTTTTCGTCTTTCTGGTCGTACCAAAGTTCCAAAGCCGTCTCAGGGCTTAAAGTATCGGTTGCAAGTACCTTGTTTTGTGGCGTTGTATATTCCACATAGTGAGGCTTTGTTGTTCCCAGATTAGTCAAAATCTCGTCCCATCTCCATTGAGCCACAACAGGAACACCACGGAAAGTAAATTGCTCAACCCCGTTGATTAACTGCAATAGACCGTAGTCACCGCCGCCGCCGTTCTCAATGTCTTCACGAAGCTGAGTGTAAACTGAACCCGTAACATTGAACACCTTTTGCGCCGCTGGTAATCCTTTTAACTGCAAAGGCGCTTGGTCGTAAATAGACCTAAGGATTGCAAAGCCATCACCCGAAGCAAGGTCAGACCCTGAGCCCGTGTTAGTTCTTGGCACTAAGGCATCGGTAACCAACTGAGGATAATAAACCGTCCAAAGACCGTCTAAAGCATCATAGTTTGGATTGTTTGAAGACTGCTGACCAAAGTAGCTTAAACGCTGAACATCTTGACGAATCGCCTGTTGTGTACGGGTTAAAAGAATATTTTCAATCAACGTGCCCGAAACATCAGGAAGACGCGTACCCGTTTTCAACAACTCCTCAAAAACTGTGTCCTCAAATTCGTCCCAGCACATTTCTAAATCAACCTTCATCTTTTCAACGTCGATTGTTCTATCGTAGATAGATACTGAGCCCACGGGGTTAAAACCGCAGCCCGAGTATTTTCTTACAATGTTTTCCAGTTGCTGAACGAAAACCATTTTCTTTTTATTGGCAACGTTTCCAAGGATACGGAATTGACCCCTTAAATCATCATCAAAGAAAACTGGCTCTAAAAATATGTTATTCGCCTCCGTACCTCTGAACGATACGTCTAATTGGCTTACCTCTGTTATTGGCATTTTAATTAATTTTAAATGTTAGCGTAAGTAATCGTAGCAGTCGTGTTAGTCAACACCGCTGCCGATTCAATTTTAAATGAGAACTCGGTTTTTGCTCCAGCCTTAGCCGTGGCAAAGAAAGCCTTCCAATCGTTTGCCGTGTTTAACGCGGTTGTTGTAATATCAAAGGCTGCTGAAGGTGCTGAAGATATCCAGCGTCCATAAGCCTCGTTACCACTTTCGTCAATCAAATTAAACTTTAAATAATCGGAAGCACTTGTTACACCGTAAATAGGCGTAATCGTAGTTCTGTCACCCGCTGAAGCGATTGCGTATGTCACGGAAATAGGAATACGGTCTTCAAAGGTATCAACCCCGTACAACTTTTCAGCATTTAAGCCGTCAACGTTCGCGTAAGGGTTCGTTCTGGTTAAACTATTTTGACCGACGTATGTATTATCGTTGTCAAAATTGTTCACATTCTGGGCGGTTGGATTGAATGCCATTATCTTTGTGCAATTTTGTTTTTAACTAATCCAGCAAAAGAATCAAAATGACTCGATTTTGCTTTTGTTTCAATAATCTTTTCAGATGTTGTCCCGCCCGAAGGAAGACCAACGCCTTTTTTTACTTGGTTTCTTAATGCCACCAGTTCGGTTGATAAGGTTTCGAGAACGCTTTCGATTTCACCGATTGAGTTCTTTTGCTCATCACTCTTTTTGTACATGGATTCCATTTCCTCTTTTTGCTTGGTGTGAATAGCATCCATTTCCTCAGGCGACATAACAAAGTAGCCCATTTCTTTAAGCATGGAAATCGCAACTTCCACCTCGTCGTTTTTTGGCTCTTCTTCAATTACTTTTTCTTCCTCAACAATATTTGTGACTTCTTCTTTCTCGTCCATATTGTTAAGCAAAGATTTGATTTTTTCTAAAATGGAATTACCCATGTCATCGTCTTTTTTTGTATTTGTTAATAATGCGGCTGGAACATTCATGAACTTGCTGAGGCTATTTTGCAACGGTAATAAATCAATATTTTTTTCGCCAACTTTTACAATTTCATCAATGAAGCCAAATTCTAAAGCCTCTTGTGCGGTCAGCCATGTTTCAGCTGCCATCATTTTTGTAATATTTTCTTTTAGGTTGCTCTGATATCCTCTGCGCTTATTAACCGATGTCGCATAAATGTCAAGTAACTTTGCCTCCATTTTGTCTAACAATTCAGCCGTTGCCTCAAGTTCGTCGGAATTACCCATCGTGTAACTCCAAGGTCGGTGAATCATCATAAAAGCATTTTCAGTCATCTTAACTTTATCCGCTGACAACAGTACAACCGTTGCAATGCTTGCTACCAAGCCGATTCCTGTTGCCGTGGTTTCCTCGGGATAATTGGTAATCAAATCAGCTATCGCCATTCCTTCGGTGACTGAGCCACCACCAGATGAAATAACCAAGTTTAATTCTTTACCCATTGCGCTGCTAATTTCTCTTTGTACCTTTGTGTACGAATTAACAGATTCAGAAATTTCCCCTAAAATATCAATATTAAATTTCGCCATTGCTTTGCTTTCCTTTTCTCTTTCAATTTTTTTAAACTTCGCCTCAGCCCAGTCCCTCATCGCACTACCGCCCCAAGCGTCATACATGATGCTTCCGCAGAGTTCTTTTCCGTCTTCGTCAAAGTATTTGCCTTGGTCGTAGACTTCTGCACGGGAAAGGAATGAGTATGTCCGCTGCACGGTATCCTCGCTCAAGCCTTCGCCGTTTGCGATTTGATTTGCCCTTAACCAACCGACACGCGTGCCACACGAAGAGCCGTTGTCCTTCTTGTGTTGTAACGCTTTCTTTGCGTTATTCTTTGCCGTGTCTGGGTAGTCAGCGTATGTCATGATGTAAATTTATTTATTATAATTTTTCTTATTCCTTTTTTTGCTGATTCCATAGCCAAACGACTCAGGGTGCTGAATCATGTTGTACACGGTTTTTTCACTCAACCCCGTACTAATGCTTATATCCATAATGGCGTTCATCTTGCTTTCATTTTCAAACAATGCCGCTGGATACAATTCCATTACCATGAACTTTGCAATGGTTAAATCTTTTATAATGTTGGTTTGGAAAAGGAAATCAATCAGGGTATAAAAGTCGGGCGTTATCCCGTCCTTTTCGCATAAGGCTTTGAATTTATACAAGACGCTTTCTTGAAATTCAATTAATAATTGCTTGTCTATTTCCCTTTTATTGGTTTCCATCGCGCCAGTATTGTACGATTTGCCTCATTTTGCCCACTACCTTTGTCCGACACGCTGGGCAATTCCTTCTTTCGGGTTCGTAATGGTTGACAAAATTGTTATAAATATGAAATAAGTAATCCATATCCACGGGGTCAATGGATAAAACACGGTAAGTCCTGTCCACCGCTGCCATGACTTGCGTCTTATATTCCTCAGGGATACGGGTTGCCAGTTCAGCCCAAATAGAATCTACTTTCATACAATTACACATTTATAAAGTTGCTTTGACTTTTAACTTATTTCCTTCAGCCAAATCTCTTGCTATATCATCGGAAACAACATAGGCTTGCAATCGGTCGATTCGATTGTTTATAGCGTCGGTCTTTGCTTCAATTACTTGTAGGTATTTGCTTAACCCGTTGTCGCTTGAAATGGCTGATAAAGGTGCAGATATTGGCGGGACAATTCCACCGTCCGCAAACCCTTTGATTCCGATACGCCTAAAGGTAGGCGAACCGCCTAATAAACTTTGTTGGCGTTGGTTCAACACAACCTCACCACGTTTCACATAGGCAAGTACGTTATCACCGTTTGAACGGGTAGGTATATTTTGTTTTTGATTTACCCGTTGCCCAGTTACAACGCCACCCTCAGCAAGAGGCTGGGCTGCTATGGTTGCTATCTGAGCGGCGGCTGCAATACCCGTCGGAATGGCTGCAAGTAAATTTGCTGGGAAAGGCACGGAAGCCAACGCCCTTTGAACCGCTAAAGCGCCTTGAATAATTGCTTGAATAATGGCAATCTTCTTATCCTCTTTCGCTGCCTTTAATCGTATGGCTTCTGCTTCGGCTTGTTGTTGCTCAAGTAAAATCTTTTGATTTGCAATATCCCTTTCAATTCTTTTCTTTCTTATTCCAGATGCTTTTTCTGCCTTTGCCTCAAGGTCTGCAATGTTATTTTCCGTGTTGGTTATTTGCTCATTAATTGCCTCGGCTTCCTTTTCCGCGCGCGCCTTTTGGAAACTTGAAATAAGCTCAGTAACCGAAAGTATAGAATCGCCGATTGAATCAATTAATTTTTGAGCATTTTCTTTTCTTTTAGTGTTTTCGTCTTGTTCTTTTTTGTCGATTATAGCCTGTATTTCTTTATCTGTTTTATCAATCAGTAACTTTCTTAACTTTGCTTTTTCAAGTTCTGCAAGCAAAATAAAATCCTTATCCTTTTCAAGGTTTTCAAGGTCATTGTCTAACTTATTTTTTATTGATGCAATTTGCCTTTGCGTTTCATCTTTAATAGAATCAATTTCTAATTGTTTGATTGTTTGACTAAACTTCTTTTCTGCGGCTATTCTATTATCATATATTTGCTTTTCTTGCTTTTGTAAATCTGCTTTGCTTTTAATATAATTTGCCTCAGCCGCTTGTCTTTCTATTAAAATATTTTGAGCCTCTATTGAGCCTTGTTTTTCAAGCGCTAATAAAGAATCTAATCTTTGGATATTAGCGTTATAATCATCATTAAGAATAAAGCGCTTTTCTTTTATGTCCTCAATTTCACTTAAAGATGAATCTGATTTTATTCTTTCAAGTTCAATAACTGATTGCGCAACTTTAAAATTCTGGTTTATATTGTCAATAGCAATTTTTTTCTTTTCCTCATCTGACTTGCCAAGAATTTCGTTTTGAATATCAACCGCCGTTTTAATCTGGGCGTTAACCTCGTTTAATTTTACTGCTATTTCTTTTTGCGTATCTGAGCTAACCACGGCATTGGAAAAAGCCGTTTGTAATTCTCCGCGTTTTTCCTCAAGGGCTGCAAGAGAACCTTCAGCAAATGATTTAACAAATTTTTCTCCACCTTTTGCCGCGGGTTCTTTCGGGTCAAATTTTTCTAATTCCTTTTCAAGTTTTTTAATTTCAATGTCGATTTGTTTAAATTGCTTAGAATCAAAAGCTAATGTTTTTCTCTTGTCTTGCAATTTTGACAACTCTGCTTCAATGCCGCCTTCCGTTTTTAATAATGCAATTTTCTCAAGTTGTGCCTTTTTAAAATCATCTTGTGCTTTTTTATTTGCATCTTTAATTTTTTGTTCCGCAATTGCAGCCTCATTTGCTTTCTTTTTCCTATCGTCCTCAACTTTTTTTACAAATCTTTCACTTTGTTTAATATTGCTTTCAATACTTGCTAAAGTTGTACTTCCAAAACTCATGCTTGCAACTGACCCAAGTTTTGGCGCTGCTTTATCAACTGCATCATTTGCGGCAAATACACTTGCTATGACTTCATTAAAATAAATTTTTGCTTTTGTAGTGGCTAAACTTAATTGCTTTGAGGTATCCGCAATAGCTAAATTTGCTTTAGCCTGACTTTCGGCTAATTGTAAATTAGCATTATATAATTCGTCTGTACTTTTTTGTTGTTTAGTTAAATTTTTATCAACATCTGCTGAATTTTTAATTACATCTTTTAATGATAATATAAATTTTAAACCAGCATCTTCACCAGCCGCACCAAATACGTCGGCAATTACCGTTTGTAATTTATTCCCAGCAAGTCCAGTTTCCCCCATTTTGTCTGTAATTCTTGCCAAAGCGTCTGCCGTTGAAATAGAACCGTCATTTAATGAGTTAAATATAGAATTACTAAAATCTTCACCAAAAGCATCAATCAATGCGTCTTTGGTTGTTTTGGTTTGTTCTCTTATTCTTAAACCAAATTCCTTAACTACGTCTAAACCTTTATCAGAATATATACCTTGATTTGTTGCTGCAATAGCAACGGCTAAATATTGTTTAATACTTAAACCAGCGGCTGCAAATTGCGCTGGGTATTCCCTAAGGTTGTCTAAAAATTCATTGTTTGCGTCTGCTCCTTTTCGAAAACCAATTTCAATATTATCTAAAGCTTCAGAAAAAGAAACGTTTAATTCTTTTGATACCGTGTTGGCTGCTCTTGATATTTCGTTTACATCTTTACCGTAAGTGTCAGCTATTGTTTTAGTCTTTACCGCTAAACTTGTTAATTGCTCGTCGGTTACTTGAACAAAATTTGATATATTATTACTGACATTTCTTAATTCATTTGCCGCCTGTGATAAATCTGAAAAAATTGAGGATATCCCTTGAAAGGCAGTTAAGGCAATACCAATAGCCCCTAAGCCTTTTGGTATGCCACCAGACACGCCTTTAAGATTTGCAAATCCACTTGACAAATCACCTATTAAGCCAGTTACCTGACCAACCGTTCCGCCAAGTTTTGGGAAGAATTGACCCAGTGCCTGAGTGTAACCGCCAACATTTCTTTGAAATTGTCCCACGGTTGCGTCAATGCCTTTTAATTTTTTATCTAAGGCGTCAATGGAAATTAATAAATCCTTAGCTTCCTGAGTTGATTCCTGTTCCGCTGCGGCAAGGTCTTTGTATCGATTACGCTGGTCGTTTAATTGTTTTGACAAACGGCGATAAGCCCCTTCTGATTTATCTGTTGCATTAAGTTCTTCCTTCCTTAACTTTATTTGTTCCTTTGTTATGTCATTGACAAGAGATTGAGCGGCTTTTAAATCAACAAGTTGTTTTTCTAACTTCTTAATCTCATTAGTATCGCCAGTTTTTTTCAACTCAGCGTTTACTTGCGCTATGGCTTTTTTTAATTCCGTTGCCGTTTCGATTGTTCCCGCAAGACCTTCAATCTGTATCTTAAAACCTATTACCTTTTCTGCCATGATTTATCCTTTTGTTACGCCGTTAACAACTACTTCATAATTTGCCCCATCGTAATGAGTGTTTACATTGATTCCAACGGTTGAGCCGCTTATTATATATTGAATGGTTGGTATCAACTTTTGACCATTCTGGAATACAAGTACATTTGCATTTGTGTTGCTCACCTGAGTGATTCCTGAGTTAGGCGATAAAATTAAAACATTTGTCATTGAGTTAATGAACGGCGTATAAGACAACTGAATATTCACCGTTGCCCCGTTTGCCCCTACTAAGCCGCTGCCCGACCCTGTGACCGTTCCCGATTGAGGCGTTGAACCAGCCAAGGTAATTGTATTTGAAACTTTGGTAAGGTCATTTACATTTGGCTTTTCATCGTAAAGCAAAACCGTTTTGGCTGGACTATTTGACTTTGGGTTGTATTCAATACTTTGTATTATAAAATTCGACGAACCAATGATTCCCTTGCGTCTAAATGAAAGCTGGGTTATATCCTTTGGCTTTACTTTGGCAAACGTGGTATATACCTTGCCAAGTTCAATGCGCTTGTAAGTCTGCAAGTGAAAAGTCTTAAAAATCCCTTGCATTACATTAGTATAATTGGTAACCTCGTCGGAAAAAGAAAGGTTAAAATCCCCGCCGCTTGGGTCATTGTAATTAACCATGAAAGCCGCTGGAAAATCAAATGCTGAGGCGGCTGAACTTGCCTCGTCGTATAAACGAATGTAACCATCTAAACCGCTGCGTCTTCCCGCGTAATAAAGCAAACGAGGTGCTAAGTTGTAATTGGGTTCAGCATCGGTAACCGTGTTGTAATCATCGCCAAAGAGAAGAGGCATCTGCGCCCCGTAAATACCGCCGCTGGTTATATCAACGTCGCTTATATGTATGGTTTTGGCAAAGAATTTTGTATATATAAATTCAACACCGTTGTCAAATCTATCCGAGGGGAAATTGTAGCCGCCCGAATAAATGTTTACCCCGCGCCTTGCTTCCTCTTTGTTCGTCGTGTCGTCGTCCGTGGCGTATGCCAATACCTGACTACTTTTATATCCGTCTAAGATTTGAAATTCTGAGCCATCAAGGTCACGGGTGTTTAAGTCATATTTATCTGAGCCTTTGAAAAACCCCTCAAAGGTTGTGAGGCTAATTGCTCCCGTAGCATCTGCCCTGTACCTTATCGTATAATCGTCTTTCGGGTACGCGTAAACTTGCTTACTTTGTACGTTAGTTTCCCATGCAAGATTAAACACCGTAGTAAGGTCGGCAATCACGTCACGGACGTACCATGAAATAGGAATGACGTATTGTAAGTCAAATGTTCTGCCTGTTTCAAATACCGCTTTGCTTCCAATGATATCTATTGAACCGTTTAGATTCATATTAAACGCAGCGTTATTGTGTATAACAACAAATCGAACCAAATCACCCTCAACTAAATCCGTTAAAAATTCAATGCTTACTGAATCGTCAAAATCTGCCTCTTGTGATAGGTCTTCCCCTTCCTCAAATATCCCGTTTATTTCCCAGCCTACTAATAATTCAGATGTTGGCGTAGGAGTATAAAAGGTAATTAAAATATTTAATTCAGCCTTTAAGGTGTAGGTTGCCGTAATTGGCACGGTATAAACGCCGCTTGAGTAGTTGCCTCCCGTGTCAAAGTTAGGCGACGTCGTTTCGTCCGTAAATGTTATAAGAACTGGGGATGGCTCAAAAGCACTAAATAATCCAGGACTTGGTATTGACGCCCTGAGGTTTACAAAATCTTTAAGATAATCTGCGCCAAGTTCCAACCCCATTGGAATAATTAAACGGTTAAACGGGTCAGTCTTAAAAATGCTATTAAGTTGATAGCCTTTGTTTGAAAAAGCCTTTTCCAATATCTGCCAAATAAAAATGGCTGGGGTCATTTCATTATTAACAATATAGGTTTCGTTTGCCCACGCCTTCCACTTCATCAAGATATAGCAATGTTCAGACGTCAACGGGTCGTAATTGGTTTTTACATTTGCCGTGTTTATTTCAATATCGTCCCACCCTAAATCCCTGACTAATATATTGCCAACGTCCGCGAACCAATCAGCGTTGTTTCCAATCAATGAGACCTTGAAACTTGATGCCAAGAACCCTGAGTTTATCGCCTGTAAATCTGCACCCTCAAGCCGTGCTTTTCCCGTAAGTATTGGCACGCCGTCGGCTTCAAGCCTTGCCGATAGTAACTTATAAGCGCTGGTAACAATCGCCCCAGCATCGGTTATATTTTGAAATATGCTTATATTTGTTTTCGTTGCTGGAAGGGTGACGTTTCGCTTTGAGTGCGCACCCGATATATTTCCAAGGTCAAGGTTTTCAATTGAATAATCAATAGTCACGTTAACCTCGTCTTGGTTTAAATCAACTTCTTGCCCGCCTATGAATAATTTTATCATAACTGGGCGGTTGGTTTATTAGGGTAAGTAATTTCAAAGTTAACTTCGATATCCGTTGCCCTGTTATCGTCTGTCAATATCTCAGCATTAGAAATGGTTACGTTTACATATTTCCCGCCCTCGATTATGTACACCTCAGGGGAATAAAACAAAGAGGCAACGTAAACGGCGTCCTCGTGCGGTATGTTGCATTTAATTTGCTTTCGCTTATTTACTCTTTGATTGGTCTTAATAATCGTTTTATCATAACTATTTGCCCGTGGTGTGGTTGCCACGTTCCACGGCTGCGATATGTTTATAATATCCGCATTGGAGTTTTGTAGGTCTTGAATCAATCCTCTAAACTGGTAACTTTCAGCCCCGCCATATTTCCCGAACCAATGCAATTCAACGTCATCGTTACAAGTTGGCTCAAGGTTAATGTCAATGACCTCAGACCGTGCGGTATATGTCCCGTCGTAATAACCAACGGAAACGGAATAATAATTGTAAGCCGTGGGCGATGTGGGAAAGTTGCCAACGTGAAACACGGCGGTACTTCCAAAAACATTTGCCGCTCCAACAGAAATGGAATACATATCGTTGTTGGCGGTTGTGTTTACAAAGTCAATGATACTTTCAGCCGTCGTTCCCCCGTTGTCCGTGAATACAATTCTCCCAGCGTTCACCCCTTTACCGACAAAGGATAGAAATATATTTCCGTCTGTGTTGCATCGCCTGTCTTGGTTGTTGGTGGTAAGGAATCTAAAGGGACTTGCTGAGGGTTGATAAAAGTCGCTTAGATTAAAGTCGTTATCGTCCCCGTAAAATTGTGACGGGATAACGTAAGCCGTGGCGCTATATTGTCCCGCCGTTGCGGTGATAAGAAAACCAGCGGTTGAAACCGTTTGATTCTTTGCCACCGCGTAAATTGATTTTAAAACATCTGTATTGGTTGTAAAGGAATAAGTATCAAGCGTTCCAAAGATGCTTGTTTTTGACCCCGTGACGGGTGCAACGTCTGAGTAAAGGAACGATTGAACATTGGTATCAAACACGGCGCTACTCCCAGACGTGCCCGTTTGTGCGGCTAAGAATGACCCCGCTAAAGTGCCACCAACGTAAACGTCGACTTGCTGCTGAACCACGGCTGAGGGTTCAATATTCCTAAATGATACGGGATAAAGAACGCTTGATAATGTATCTGGGTTTATTGTGTAACTCATCTATTCAATATTGATTTGTAAAAACTTTCAATCGTTGCCTCAACGCTGAACCTTATCGAAGCTTCAATGAGTTCTATAAACTTTTGACTATTCTTTTCCAAAGCTATTTCAATAAACCCTGTACGTCTGCCCGTGCTTGAAAACCTTGCACTTGCTTTCGTTGGCATTCCTTCCCGTTTATGTTTTGATGCAATCGCGAAGGCAACCGACTTGGCTTCTTTGTCACTCTTGCCCATTCGTTTTTTTGCATATTCAATCAGACCCGATATATACTTGCTCGTTTTATTCCCGCTATTGGGTGTATATGGAATCCGTGCCGCTGTGACCCCTGAGTTATTTATTGCCATGTAATCGGGAACAAGCCCCTCAATGACAAGCGTATTGATTTCAAATTTAACCATCGTTTCCATTTGCTTAACCGCTGACCCTGTTAACTCATGACCTTGCGCCCGCCATTCCATCGCAATGACTTCAATGGCTAAGGTGCTTATATCGTCCGCAAGTTTTTGTAATCCTTCTAACATTCCGATTTGATTGAAATATTAAACGTCGCCTGTACCGTTATTAATCTTTGAATCGAGGTAAAGGAATCTAAGGTTAAGTTTACTTCTTCGGGAATGCTATTCGTTGTTTTCGTGGTTGTCAAATGCAAAACAAACTTTTCAGCAAAGGCAATCAGGTTCGACCACTTTGTTATCTGCAAAGTTGTATCAACGTCCCCTTGTTCATTGTATCCCAATAAGTCATCAAAGAACAAAGTCACTTGATAAGTATCTCTCCGCGTGACTGGGTTGTTTGTTAAGGTTGGCACGGCAAAGAATACCCGTGGGAATATGTTTGTACTATTTTCGCCTTCTTCTGTATAGATTTGCGAACGGACGCGGTCGGAAGCCCAGCCGAAGGAAAAGCCGTTCAGCCCGTTTACTGAATCTGTGGCTGCCTCGAATATGTTTGCTAAATCTATTAAACTCATTTTTTGCTTTTAGATATATCATCGATAACTTTTTCTTCTGCCGCTTTGCTTGCAAGGTATTGAAACACTTGATACAATTTTGCTTTTTCTGCTGATTCCATAGGGGTAAATCCATTCAAATTAAACAATCCAGACTCAGCCACTTTCTTAATTGTCAGATACCAACCGTATCTTTCATTTAATCTTTCGCTTGCTAATTGAGATTTTCCATCGCCCTTTGCAGCATAGAGGTCTGCAAACCTAAGGTATATTTCTCGCTTAACTTGGTCAAAAAAAAAGCAACCTCAAACGATGTTTGCAAAGGCATTTGTAAAAAGTCAATCTTATTTTGCTCAAAGAGTTCGTCGCTATATTCCTCGTTCAATGGTTTTAAAAGCACCGCCATGACATTTAGCAACCCCTCAGCCTCACCGCCTTGTATTTGCTTAACCGCCTTGTCGTATTGTGCCGCCATTGTAAATTCAAGCAGCGTTGACTTTTCCATTAACTTTTCGGGCAACGTGTAAACCTTACCGTTAAAATCGTACAGTTGCTTATAAGTCGTTTCCGTGGGCGTGTTAATGGCGTTCATTATCTTGGTATAAATGTAAACCAAGTATTTTAATTCTAAGCTATTTGCAACCCTACCAAAACAAGCATCTAAGGGAATGCCAGTAAAATAGCTTACCACCTTTGCCATGTACGGATAACGTTCCTTTGATTCCCAAACCTTGTCCATGATTTCTAACCTAATCCGTAACTCTTCGTTATTGGTTTCCCATTGGGTAATCAAGGCTGGAAGGAAACGGCGTACGTTGTCCTTTACCTCATTTGTTTCGAGGATTGTGTTAAGTTGCCTTACAACGGTTGCTTGGTTTTCGTCCTTTGTCGAAACCTTCAACTTCCGTGCGTACGGTTTTATTTTCTCATAGACCGTGTCCCGTTCATTCATGTATTGAATCGCTTCAAGTTCTGCTTTTGGGTGCTGAGGCAAAAGGAATTTGATAAAATAAATATATTGCTCCAGCGTTATATCCGCTGCCGTTTCAGGGTATTCATACCTTACCGCCTTATTTCCAATGTTAAATATTACCATTACTTTTTCTTTCCTTTGCGTGTTGGTTCGGGTGAATTGTCTGCCAATACGTCGCCGCTTGTCTCGGGTTCAAATGGCTTTGCCGTTCCCTTTTCATGCTGGAAAATTGGAAGGCTGGGCGGTCGTGACCATTCCCTTTTGATTCCGTTGCCTGTAAGCTTCACGGCTTTTTCAAGGTGTCCGCGCATCTGCAAGTATTTTTTTCGGTGTTGCGGCTTATCAATTATTTCTTGCGTAACCTTTTCGATAAGGTCAATAATGATAACCGCCTTTTCTTTATCTGTCATATCTTTTTATTTTAATTGTAAGCCAATAAATCGCTGCCTTCTAATAAACGCATCGCCGCATAACGGAAGGCATCGCAAATGTGATTATCTGCGTCCATTGGCGTGCTGCTTCTTCTATCGTTCCAAATGTAATTCCTTAATTCGTATTTTGCATTCCAACTTTCAGGTGTTACAACTATGGTATAATCCAAAATTTTCTTTATTCCTTCAATAACAGACCCAGCGTGCTTGTCCGCTTTGTGGATGTTTAACCCTTTTTGTTGTAATGCATCTACCAATCTGGGTTCGCTGGTGTCTGCGATAATCATGCTATTAACTTGAACCAAGTTGTTCATTTTATCAATTACGTTTTCATAGCTAAGTGATTGCTTGTAAATGACTTCTTGCATATATATTTTCTTTGCCCCTTTGTCAACCGCAACTTTTACCAATGCCAAGGGGTCGGGATAAAAGCCAAAGTCAAGCCCGTAGGCAAAAGGTAGGCTTGAATCAAATTCGCCTTCAATCCAATTAGGATATATTACCCCTTCCTTTTTATCCAACCATTTACCTAAGAATCTATGCGCGTATGCCTCAATGTTTTGCTTTTTAATGTTTTCAATTTTCATTAAATAGTCAGCGCCTAAATTCTGTTTGTTGTCTAAATAGGTTGAATGTATATGCGTGATTTCTGGGTGTGTGCTTATTGGTATCATTTGTCCTTCAATGTCTCGCATAACATGGGATTTTTCAAACCAGCGCTTCCAAATCCAATGCTCCACGTCCTGAGGATTCATCACCAAGATTACAAGGTTAGGTACGTTTGGCATTCTTATCGATTCGTCAATGGTATTAAAATCATTTTCATCAATAAATTCCTCTGCCTCGTCAACAATAAAAACATTTAACGCTGGTATCGATTTTAACTTTGCCGTTTGGTTTCCGCTGCTTGTCTTGATTCCTGAGAATATTATTTCACTCTTGGTTACCTTATGGCTTATCAATGAATTTGCCATTTTAAATTCATCGCCAACGCCAAGCAAATCTATTTTTTCACGGAACTCTGGTACAACGGATATATTAGCCGATGAAAGCGTATATCGCGTATAAAGTATCTTCCAGTCTTTATTGTATAATAGCATATTACAAGCCCAAAGAGCAATAGTAAACGATTTGGCTGAACCACGTCCACCCGTGATAATAAAGTATCGGGTTTTGGGTTGCCAAAGCGCCTCGTAAATCTCATTGACTTCTATCTTCATTTTTAGTAAATATAATTGTTGGCACGGTCACCTTGCCACCTTGAGTTGTAATGTCTATATCTTGCTTTGCTTTGCCATAGGCACGGTCTAAAAGCAATTGAGCCGCTCTAATGTCACCCTTTGCCGCCTGTTCCCTGAGCTTCATTATAATTGCCTCAGCCGCCGTGATGCCGTCCTTTTCTTGCCCCATAACATTTGCCATGATAAGGTCAAGGGCTGGGAGTTTCTTAGGTCTGCCGTTGGGGTTCAATGTTTCGCCCTTCTTCATTTTCTTACCATCATGCGGAAAAGCCATGCGTCTGTATTTCGTCTGTTATTTTTTTTTAGGCGCTGGCTTTGTTTCTTTTGGTTTCTCCTGTTTTACAGTTTTCTTTTTAGGTGACTTCTTATCGTCATCATAAGTAAAGCCAAAGCCATCGTCGTTGTTTCTTCTTTCAAGTGCCATAATATTAAGGTTTTTCTGTTAATGATATTTTGTAAATTTCTTTTGAAAAATTTGCGTCGTATTCTTTTACAGCCGAGTTCACTTTAAACTTTGACCCAGCTTTAAACATAAATTCTTTTTCAGTTGAATAATTAGATAAACTTTCAACCGACTTACCATTCTTGCCTTTTACGGTAAATAATACAGGAGTACCGCCAGTAGTTCCAAAACTTTTAGAAGTAGCTTTATCAGAGGACGTACTTAAAAATGTAGTCATGGTTATATTTTTACCTACATTATTAAGCAAGCTATTCACCAACTTCTCCGTTCTTGACCCTTGTGTTAGCTTCATCCCTCTTTCAAATGTTCCTTCTGTTGATGCAATTTTATCTAATGAAGCATTTAATCCTTTAATGTATTTAATATCAGTTGCATTTAAATTATCATCAATTATTTTACTATTCACTTTATACCCATGTTTTGTGTAGGTATTTACAAATTTTTCCCAATTTTGTACTGATTCATCACTTCTTCCTTTAATTTTATAAAAGCTATAATCGTCATCAATGTCACCCAATTCACTTATTGGAACATCCGCGTCGCTGGGCGCATAGGCAAATGTCTTTCCAAGACCTCCTCCTCCTCCTGTTGATTGTCCACTACGCCCTCCCATTCCAAAAAGGTTTAATGTGATAATAAAGTGCGTCTTGATACATATCTTTGTATTTATTGTTTGAACAAATAATTACTTGCGTTGGCTCAATCTGCTTTATAACCTCTTGAAGCCCAGCGTTAAAAATACTTATCGCCTTGTCAGTTCTTGCGCCTATATTTGAAACGGCAATAGTGCTTTTAGGTTTAATTCCCTTACAAATATATGGATAACTTTCTGAATTTGTCCAAGTTATGGTAGGAATTACATTTATTTTATATTTTTCGTAAACGTGACCTATTAGCCTACTTCTGTAAATATTCCATTTAATCATGTCCTCTGGCATTCCAACCAATGCAGAAAAGTCAGGAGTCATAACGTATTTGGCTGCTTTAAATATATTAGCGTAATAATCTATTCTATTCCAGTAACGCTCAAGGCGATAATCATCGACAAACATATTAATCAAACAATTTTCATTAATATTTTTTGTTTCGATGCACAAGATTGTTTCTGTTTGCTGCTCAATAGTAATCTGAGAACCAATGAGAGGATAATCTTCAAAGTCAATGTAACTTGTTTTCAATGCATCCCAAGTGCCTGCTTTAAAATTCCAATTATCGCTGGTCTTTGTTCTCATGGTTATATAACTACTCCGTTGCGTTTAATAATCAATGTTGAATCAAGTTTCTTCATGCGGTCAATGATAACTTGGCAATACTTTGGGTCAAGTTCCATGCCATAGCACTTGCGTTTTAGTTGGTGCGCGGCAACCATGGTGGAGCCTGAACCGAGGAAGAGGTCTAAGACCTTGTCATTTATTTTACTTGCGTCTTCTATTGCTTTTTCGCACAGAGGAATTGGTTTCATAGTTGGGTGTAATTCGTTTTTTTTAGTTCTTGGTATTTCCCAGATATCCATTCCATTATTTCCACCGTAAAAATTATGTTCACTTACCCATCCGTAAAAAATGTGCTCACACTTCGACATGTAATCAGAATTACTTAAAGTATGATTCCCTTTATTCCAAGTTATTAGTGCCCTAACCTCTAATCCAGTTCTTTTTAAACTCTCAAAATACTCACCCAATTTTAATCTGTAAAAACAAATGTAAAATGCACCTTTGACAAATAATTGAATATTTGAATTAATAGCGTCAAGAAAATCATATCCATCTTCTTTTGACATTTTATCGTTTTTTATGCCACCGTGTTTTGAATTATAACTTTTACTTCCATCTGCGTGAATACCTCCTGTAAAATCCATTAAATACGGCGGGTCTGTGAATACCATGTCCGCCTTTTCCCCATTCATCAACCGCGCCACGGCGTCCAAGTCCGTTGAATCCCCACAAAGCAACCTATGCTCCCCAATCTCGAACAAGTCACCAATGACAATATCCGTTTCAATGCCCCCTTCGGGAACGTCGTAATCGTCTTCACTTGCCTCAAGTTCCTCAGCCTCATTTTCAAACTGCGGTATCTCCAAGCCCCACGCTTCCAAGTCTACCACCTCCCAATCGTTCGCAAGTGTATCCCAGTCCCATTCGCCAAAGGCTACATTGTCCGCAATGATGAACCGCTTCTTTTCCTCCTCGGTTAAGTCGCTACTTCGCTTTACCCATGCTTCGTCCACGTCCGTGAAACCAAGTTCTTGCAAAGCCCTAAGCCTCATGTTTCCCCCGAGAACCACGTTATTTTCGTCAATGACCATTGGGCGAAGCGAAAGCATCTTAGGAAACTCCGTGATACTTTGCTTTAGCTTTTGAAACTTTTCGTCCCTTAAGACGCGTGGGTTGTTCGGGTTTGGTTTAATATCTTTTAGCTTCATATTTTCTTTAGCAACTCTTTAATTAATCGCTTGTAAATCTTTGTTTCAATTTTCTTTTCCAACCGCCTTTGTGCATTAATTTCAGCCGCCCTTTCTTTCCACCGTCTTTCTTGTTCAGAGTCATAAAAACCACCTGAGCATTGTGGTTCATTTCCCCCAGACTTATGCAAATTATACAAATCCTCAACCGTGCTTTCTTTTTTGCTCATATACTTTCCATTATTGCCAATCTTAAAATATTTATCTTTTTTAAGTCCCTTTCCTCTTGCAACCACTTGCGCCCAGCCTCTAAGTCAACAAAGTACGCATCATCTTTATCCAATGCCTTAGTAAATTTGTGGATTAAATCCAATTCGTTTTTGTATGTGCGCACCCCAGCAATGTTAAATTCCTTTATCTCCTCAGGCGCGTAGGAAATACAACCCGCAACCAACATTTCCATCGCAAAGTTATTTGACTTTGCCTGATTAAAATTGTCGTTCGTCAACGGGAATACGCCGTAGTGCGGCGCTGAGTTCTTCACCATTTCAAAATACTGGAATAAGGAATTGTTCCACGGCACAATAATTGCTTTGGGATACAATGTTTTGCCAAGCCAATCAGCTAATCCGACCATTCCTAATTCAACCTTATCGTTTTTCTGCAACTCAACCCAAAAGTTTTTAACCGTGGCAAGGTCTTCCAAGTGCGTTTGACTTCCCCGCCAAATGACCCTTTTCTTTGCGTCCATCAACTTATCCCTTTTCACGGGCTGCATCGGTGTCACCGTGAAATCAATCGCATTGGGGACAATCGTAATCTTGTCTTTATCGTAAAACTGGGAGTAAAATTCCTTTAAGTACGGGGTTGAGGTCATAACCCAGTCAGCGTATTTAAAAGCCTTTTCGACTGATTCCTTTACCTGAGGCTTGTTGAAATGTTGGCTTGCTGGGTTCGCCGCGCTTACCTCGTGCAATAGGTCGTCATGGTCTAAGATAATTTTCTTACCCATTCGCTTGACCTCATTAATCATGCCAAGTAAATCGTTGCCGTTGGCACGCTGAAAGATAACAACATCGACGTCATAAAAATCGTACCACTTGACCGTGTCAGGGTTAATCATCTTTATGACGAACTGAGGGAAGACTTCCCTAAGCCTAATAAATGGATTAACCGTGCGATAATAGTCGGTCGTTGGGCTGCTTAGATTACAGACAATGCCTATTCTCATTTATGGCGGTTTTTATAGGAATCTAATAAGACTTCCAGTACCAACTCCATTGAGTGCTTGCGCCCTGTTGCCTTCCATAAATCGTATTGAATGTCAAGTAGCCGCTGCCTTATAACCTTGTTTCTAAAGGTTACCCCGTACATTTCCTGAGGTTTCGTTGTGTTCATTTTTTTTAAATTATTATACAAATATAATATTATTTTTTTAAAATAGGGGAAATAAATCCACGCTCACCCTCAGACACAAACATTGAATGTCGGTATGTCTTTGACAAATGACCAACGCTTATCTTATTGTCTGATATAAATTTCATCAACGGGTGTACCGTGTTGTTCCAGTCAAACAAATCCGCCCATTTATCAGGCGAATATATTTCCCCTTCCCGATTGAGGTCAACTAAGGATAAATCAAACTTGCCGCCTATCTTATGAAGCAAAGACGGTTTAAAGAACTCGCATGACCCACGAAGCCACCCAACAGGGTCGCCGCACGAATTACTAAGTATTTCCCAGTCCCCGTTCATAAAGTGAATGATGTTGCCAAACCATTTATAATTATGAATGAAATTGTCATCATGAGTAAACAAAAGCAAATCGTATTCCGTGAAATTGTGTTCTTCCAACCATTGGTTTGAACAACCCCAGTCCCCGACCGTGTTTGGGTATTCTTTATAATTCCAACCCAAGTGTTTTATCTGCTCAATCGTTGCAATGTCTTTATAAAGAATCGTGTCCAAATCCTTTAGGTTCAAATCTTTCTTTTCTTCCTTTGAATACTTCGGGTCACGGTGTGAGATGCAAAACAAATCGTACTGCCAGTCTTTGACCACGATTTGCCGTGCGACTGATTCATAGAAATCTAAGGGGAAATGCCAACCTGAGGCAACAACGGCTAATTTCATAAAAGCAAAGATAAAGAAGGGAAGTCCTCGTTAATCGTAATAAAGTTTATACCCGATGAATTAATTGGCTGAAAATCTTTCATCCATTCTACTTTGTCCCTTTCCTTACTCCCGCCTTCAAAAAGAATTGTCCCATTTAAAAAATGATATTCTTTCAAACTTTTCAAATACTTTAAGTGTCCCGCGTGGTTGCTTATATCAAAGTGCATCAAGTCAAAAGGGTATGGCGTCCAATTATAAAAATCAAGTTCAACCAACTCAATATATTTTGTAAGTCCCAATTTATCAATGGTGTATTGCGTCTTTTCCATTGACGTATGTTTGTACGGGTAATTTTGCCAAAGGTCATGACACATTATAACCGTATCGCTTCCTAAATCCCGTAAAGCCTGAGCCATTGCGACGGCTGAATAACCGTGCAACGTGCCGAACTCAATTATCCAAGTTGGATTCATTGTAAGAACCGTGTTGTAAAGGGTTTTACCAATGTTATTCTTTTGGTAACTTGAGGGTATGTTGTAGTTAAAATATGCCATTAGAAAGGGAAATCTGATTCAGCTTTAAAAGTTGTTGCCTCTGATACCTTAGGACTTTCCCCCGCCGTTGGTTTACCGCCAAATTCAAGTGAATTAACCATACATCTTATAACCGCCTCAGCCGTTCCAGTATTTTTATTTAGGTATCCATTAACGCTGCCAGAACCTTCTATTACCACATAAGTACCTTTTAGAATGTGAGGTGCAAGCTTAATTCCACGTTCACCCCAAATTGAGGCAGTCACCCAAATCGTCTTTTCCGACGGTGTCGCCCCGTATACCTTTTCCGTGTGTGCAACGGAAAAAGAACAAACTGTGTTATCTCCCACGTTCTTAACCTCAGCGTCCTGACCGACGCGACCCGAAACAATTAATTTAATCATGCTTTTTGTTTTAAGTAATTTTCAAACCCTATATAAAAATTGTCAACCTTTGTTTTTATTCGTCTATATGTTTTTTTTGCATTAATCTTTTTTTGATTTGATATTTTTGATAGTATAATTATTTTTGTTATTTCATCCTCAGTAAAATAATTAATACCGTAAATCATTGCAAATCTTGTCATTGGTTGTTTAAATTTTAAATGAAATTCTTCGAAAACATTGACATAAAATAATAAATTATGTTCCATTACCAACCTTTTTTTATCTGTTCAACAATATATTCTCTATCCTCGTCCGTCACCCACCAACCAACGGGAATGCTGCTAAGTTTTCCAATAACCTTTTCAAGGTTTGGCAGTTCTGTTCTGTACTTTGCTACACATGGGTGTAAATCGTTGCGCTCATGGACTTGCGAGGTCATAACGCCACGGTTTTTCATCGCCCGCTGGAAATTATCTCTATCCTCAACCAATATAGAATATATCCAATAAGCCGAACCTTCGTCGTAATCCAAAGTATTTATTTTTGTGTCATTTGCATTTAGCCAATAGTCGTAAAACCCAGCGTTGTTTATATGCCTTCTGATATTATCGCCAACTATTTTTAAATTCTCAATACCAATAGCGGCGTTTATGTCATTCATGTGAAACTTATAGCCCCAATCCTTTATTGGTTCTTCGCAACGAAAGTCCTTTCGGTCGCCTTCACGGTCAATACCATACCACCGAAGCAACTTTGCCTTTTTATATTCTTCCTCGTTTGGTAAAATTAACATTCCGCCGTCACCCGTGGTCAGATGTTTTATCGCCTGAAAGGAAAAACAACAATAATTTCCTGAGTTACCAACCTTTGTGCCTTCGTCCTGAGTCGCTGGCAATTCATAATAAGACCCGAAGGCGTGGGCGCAATCCTCGATTATATCTAACCCCGTTAATGCCTTGATTTTCTTTACGTCTGCCGCTGCCCCGCCCCAATGAACAACCATAACGGCTGCGACTAAAGGAGTCACGCATTTAGCAACCGACAAAGGGCAAATATTTAAAGTGTTTGGTTCAATGTCTGCCCAAATGATTTCAAACCCAGCCGCTAAGATTGCCCAGTTGGTCGCCGTGCAAGTCAACGGGGTTGATATAATGTATTTCTTTTCTGGGTGTTTGTCCTTAATTATCCTTAATGCCAAGGTTAAGGCAGACGTTCCAGAATTTACCGTTACGAGGTAAGGGTTATTAAAACATATTTTTAAATCTAATTCAAATTTTTCAACGACTTCGCCCTGACCGATGAAGCCTGAGGACAAAACTTTTCCCACCGATTTATCTGCCGTTGGGTTCATCGCTACTTTGAATAATGGTATCATTTGATATGGTTTGCGTGGTTAGTAAAATATTTGTTCCCCTCATTTTCAAACGGCGTGCCGATATACTTTGAACAGTTGCCTTTAAGGATTTTTACCCTCAGCTTTTCCTCAAAGTTCCATAACACGAAAGGGAAACTAAGTTGGTCGCGGCTGGAATACTTGCATACTTGTTCAAACCAAGCCAAGCCAAAGTCAATCGTCACTTGATTTACCTTTCGAATGTAGCACCCCATTTCATAAAGCCCAAAGTAGGGCGGCATTCCAACGCGCTGATAAAATTCCATTTGGCTTTTAACGAGGTCTTCATTATCCAACTTTGCCTCAAGCACGGCGGCAATTTCCTGATATAAACAACGTCTTTGCGCATGGCGAAAAAGGTACAAATCAGCGTCGCCATATTCTTTTATAATATCTGCTGGGTTCATCGCCAGTTGGTGCGTGCCATCATGCCAAATGATATAATCAAAAGCCGTGTCCATTACCTGAGGAATGCAAAGTATCTTTTCAGCCTTCGCGTTGCGCCTATGCCTCAGCGGGTCAATCATGGAAAACTCATGGTTCTTTACCTGATTCCAGACGTTAAGGTTGTGGTTAATTTCATCGACAAAGGCGACGTAGGTACAATTATCAAAGGTGCTATCAGGGTCAACCAAAACGTCTTTGTTTCCAGTAATTGAGGTAATAACTAGGTAATTCATAGGGCAAAGATAAACTTTATTATTTTATAAATTAAATATTATTTTTAGCAAAATTATTTCTATCTTTGAGGCGCAAGGTAGCGGATAGGTAGCGCAAAGCGGCGACCGCGGCTGATATTGTGGGTTCAAATCCCACCCTTGTACTTACCACCCGAAGGTTGAGCAATGCTGCACCGTGTGTTGATAAAGGGATGGAACGGTGTAATTTTAAAAGGTGTCGATTTCGATACGTTTAAAAAAATGTATAATTTAAAGGAAAATTATTATATTTGTAAAACTTTTTGCTGGAAGCACTACCCCGCAAAAGGTATTTGAGGAAATCATTTACCTCACTAAACCCGTAAAGAGTAGTGCCTTTAACGGGTTTTTTTATTTTATAACTTATGAAAGAAATACAATTAACTCAAGGCAAGGTCGCGCTGGTCGACGATGATATGTTTGAGTATTTGAATCAGTTTAAGTGGCACGTTTGTAAAGATTCAAATAATTTTTATGCATATAGAAATATAAAAAACGTAAATGGTAATTATGAAAAAATATCCATGCATCGATTTATAATGAAACCAGCAAAGGGATATGTTGTCGACCATGTTAACCATTTTACCCTTGATAATCAAAAAGAGAATCTTAGAATTTGTACGCATAGTCAAAATTTAATGAATAGGAATAAAACAGTTAAAAATTTAAGCGGGTACAAGGGCGTAATTCATTGGAAACGAAACAACACTTGGAAGGCTGAAATTATGTATAATAAAAATAAAGTTAATTTAGGTTATTATAAAAATATAAATGATGCCGCCAAAGCGTATAATTATGCTGCTTTAAAGTATCATGGTGAATTTGCCCAATTAAATGTAATACCTAAGGAAAATTTGTTAAATTTGTAAAACTCTTTTGAACGAGGTGCAAGTCATTCAAAAGAACTTTGAGACAATTCCGCATTGTTTCACCTAAACCCAGTTGTCTTGCACCTTCTGGGTTTTTTATTTTTAAATTATGGAGTTTTCGTTTAATGTTGAATTTGCTAATCGTTACGGTATTGACGAAGCCATTATGATTAAATCTTTCCAATTTTGGATAAGGCTAAATAAGGCAAATGGAAATAATTTTAATGATGGCAAGTATTGGACTTATAATACAAATAAGTCACTTACTTTGTATTTTAGCTTTTGGAGTGAAAAGCAAGTACGAAGAATTATTGAAAGCCTTGTTGATAAAGGTATTTTACTTAAAGGTAATTACAATAAAATTGGTTATGACAGAACCATTTGGTATGCCTTTACTAATGAAGATTTATATCTTTCAGACAATTTTCATTTGCCAGATAATGGATTAGACCAAAAGGGCAACACCATTTTACCAAATGGGCAAATGGATATTCCCAAAAGGGCAAATCGATTTGCTCAAAAAGGCGAACCAATACCAGTTGCTAACCAAGTACTAAAAACATTTACTAACCCAGTTATTATTGAAAACGAGTTTTCGCACTTTTCAAAGGTTACAATTAATGATTCACAAAGCCCCAAAGTAAACCCGTTTACCTTGATTGCAAATGTTGAAAAAGAAAAAGAAAGTTCCGCGAAAGAAAAAGAAAAAGCCGAGCGCAAGCCCAACCCAACCTACGAAGCCTTTACCGTGTTTTGCCAAACCTTTGAAGAGTTATCAGGCGCGGCGTACCCGACCGATAAAAACGGGCATTACATTATGAGCGGCAAAGATGCGGGCGGTATGGTTTACCTTATGCGTTTTATTGAGCAAGTTGACCGCTCAGGGAATACGACAGACGCGTTAAAAGTATTTTTAAATGCGGCATGGAAGTTAAATGATAAATGGATAAAGGCTAACTTTACCCCGTCAATTTTACATAGCCAGTCCTCAAAGATATTTACCGCGTACCAAACGACCAGCCCAGAAGCCGTGGAAAAGAAAAGGTATGACAGGATTCAGGAATTGTTAGCCGAAAGAATGGCAAAGTATCAAGATTAAAACCAACCAAAATGAATAATTTACCAATGATTGCAAACCGCGTGGAAGAAAAGATACAGGACGTTCAACTTGTAATCGACAACCGCGACAAACGTATTATGAAAATCGGGGCAAAGGAAGCCATCCCGAAGATAACTCAGGTTCTGTATCAACTCTTGCCCGTGTATGGCATTGAGGCAAAGGAAGAACATTTGCTTGAGTTAACTGAATTTATATCAACCTACAAATTGATTTCGGTCGATGAAATAAGGCTGGCATTTGAAAAGTTTGCCAAACAGGAATTGGATATTAACGACCATAAACTTTACGGTAAAGTTGACTTACACGCTATCGGGCGAATCCTTACCGCTTATATTAACTGGAGGCAAAAGATATATTTTGCAATGGATAGCGATATACAGGCAAAGAAGGAAGAGGAAGACCGATTGAAACGGCTGGGAAAAGTTGCTGAGGAATACGACAAGGATTTTGATAATAAGTTAAAAAACTTTCAGTCGCCGAACTTTGAGGACATTCCTATTTTTTGGTTTGATATTTGCGTTAAGCGTGGCTATATTGTTTGGGAGGACGGAGAAAAGGAAAAGCTATGGGAAGAGGCTAAGGAATTTGCATTGAAATTAAAGCCTGATTCAGATAATTTAATTGACCGCAAGAATCATTTGCGCAAGATTGAGGAAGGGAATATTCCACGGGCGAAGGCGTTGGCGTTTAAGTTAGCCGTCTGGCGCAAGGTTTTATTAAGGGATTAATCATTGGTGCTTTATACTATCTGGTTTTCTTTGGGTGAGGACAAAATTAGTCCTCACTTTTTTTTAAAATAATGTTGTAAATATTTTTATTTATGAATATTTATTTATAAATTTACATATTGAAAATAACAAAAACGACCAAAATGATGACTTACAAAGAATTATGCAACCACTTTGACAAAGTACATGAATTAGTAGCTGACCCAGCTTTTGTAAAAACTGTATATCTGGCAGTAAAATCACAGGGCTGCACAGACGAGGAATGGGAGGCAAACAAAATGCCTATTACTGCAAGAATGGCTAATGAGTATTTAAACAAGTTAGACCAAGACATTAAACAAATTAAAGAATCATGGCAGTAGGAGTACTGCTCAATTTTTAAATCTTAAAAAAAAACAAATGAAGGAATCAACTTTAGAAATTACAATTGACAAAAAAATGGCAAAAGACGTTATAAATATGTCAAAAACAATGCCAGTAGATTTGTTAAAAAGGTACAACGGAACTGATATTATTTTAAAATTTTCAAGCACTGGCGTTTATTTTTTTACAACAGATGAAGTACCAGCCAGAATAGATGAAAGGGTTTACAAGTTTTTGTCTTATGACGAATTAAATTTTATTGCTAAGAATTAAACCTACCAACATGATTACAAAATACACCGTCAAATGTTGCCTTGATAAAAAGCGCCAGCACTTTGTCCACGTTATTTTTTCCAGCGGCTTTGGATTGTACGGCGCAAATAAACCTCACCACGAAGACGATAATATTGAAATCCACGGCTGGACATTTGAGCCGCATGACATTGACCTTGAATTGTATCCACAAATCACCCGTTTTAATCTCATGCCCCTTGTAGATGAGCATGAAATGGACTGGGTAATACTTAATAATTAATCACTTTAAAAACAACCAAAAATGGAAGCTTTAAAAAACACGTTAACAGACAACGGCTTAACACGGTATTACGAAGAACGCATCGTATATCTTCAAGGCGAAAACGAAAGGTTAAGGAATGAGGCGCGAGCTGACTTTTTAACCGTCTTAGACTTTTGGATTTACGCCCAGCGTATTATTGAAACTTATGTAATGTTTCATAAGGATTCAAACCATGACCATTATATTGACATGATTAAAACAATTTTACAAAGCTTGGAATACCACGAAGAAAAAATGCTTGATACTGGGATAAACAAACTAAGACTTGAGATTATTGCCCGTTGCAAAGAAGCGATTATTAAATGTCAACAAATAACCGCAGCAAGATGAACATCCAAGAATTTGCGTTGAACGCCTCATTAACCGTTTGCCCTTCCCATATCGTTGAGCCCCTTCACCTGAAAAGATGGTGGAGGCAACGTGGGGTCGGCGAACTTGAAAAATACTTTTGTACAGGGAAGAAGATAAAATACGATGACGAAATCAACTGGAAAACAATAAGCGACCATAAAAAACAAATGTGGTACGATTCACTAAATTTTCAAATTCAAACGGGAAATGAATATTCTAAAAGGCAAGGTTAAATATACGGCGGGCAAAGTGTTTGAGGGTCAATTTGGACCATCCATTAACGCCGTTATTACATTAGACAACGGTACTGAGGTACGCGTTTACGGAAAAGCCGACGATGAAAAATTGAAGGCGCTTAAAAAAGACGACGCCGTAACAATTATTCACGACGGCAAAAGTTACAAGGTCGCATTTGACATGATTACCGCCGATGAAATGCCTGAGAAGGCAAATACACCCACCGAAGGCGCAAACGTGCAACAGGCGGCAAATGTAGCCCCTAAAAACAACGGTAAGCTAACACCAGATGAGATAACCGAGAAAGCCACGTTTATGACCTCGGTTTATGCCGACATATTTCACCAGTTGCAAGCCTCAGGTTTAGAACCAGCGCAAGCACAACCAGCGGCGGCGACAATCTTTATTCAAATCGGAAAGTTTTTTTAATCAATATGGTTCGTTTTTCCCCAGCCTGAAATATGGCTGGGGTTTTACCGCACCGCAAAACAAAAGAAATGAACGACAAAAAATTAGAAAGAGCATTAAATAACGTTTTATCAGAGGTTGCTGATATTTGTTATATGCTTACAGAAAAAATTGAGGAACTTGAAAATGATTTAGTTGAATTAGAAAAGCAACACGAACAATCTTTAAAAGTAGCTTTTGAAAAAGGCTATGAAGAAGGTGTTAAATATACCGATGGACTTATAAGCGACGAAAGATTCCCATTTTAAAAACAAATAATCATGATAAACCAAGAAGAAAAAGAAACGTCGTTGGAATACTTTTATGACAAGGTATTGGACGCCTCAGAGTTTTACGAATCAGAATACAAAGATATTCTTGATGCTTTGAATGAGGCAAAGAAAATGTATGCTGAGGAAATTGAAAACGCCTTTAAAAAGGGTTATTCTCGAGGATACGTTGAACGCGCAAATTTAGGAATCTCTATATACAAATAACCATGCTCCTTCCAAAAAAATACATATCAGTCAGCCAAATAAACCTTTGGCATTCCGACCGCAAAAAGTACATGGAACGTTACTTTTGTAACCTTCCCCAAGAACCATCTATTTACATGGATTTTGGCAAGCGCTTTGCCGAGGACACGGAAGCGTTTATTAAAAATGGAATCATCATGGAAACCTTCCCAGATTTTTACATTGACAAAATTCAAGCCTTCAAAGGTTGCGAGGCTGAGAAAGAAATTAGCCTTTCCATTAATGACATTCAGGTAAAAGGTTTTATCGATGCGTGGGACGTGGCAAATAATAGGGTAATTGATTTTAAAACCTCAGGCAGACCGTGGACAATGGACACGCTGAAAGATAGCCTTCAAATGAAAGTCTACGCGCTGGCAATGTTTGTCAACGGGGAATCAATTCCCGAAAGTCAAATCAACTGGTTAGGGACAAAGAGAACCAAAAACGGTTTATCTTTCACGGGCGAAAGTCATGAACTTAGACATACCTTTGAAATGGACGATTTGCTAAAAGCCATTGTTTTGATTGAGGAAACTTGCAAAGAAATAAGTCACGCTTATAATATTTATTTATCATAAAAACTTACAACCATGACCGAAGAACAAAGAGCAAAAAAAAGGGAATACATGAAAAATTATTACAAGAACCTTTCCCGCTACCAAAAGGAAAAACGACGTTTAAAGAATCTTGAACAAAAAAAACAGAAATACCACGATAAGACGCCCGAAGAAAAGGCAAAACGAAAAGAGGAAAACAGACGCAGTTATTTAAAAAACATTGATAGAATCAAGGCATACGCAAAGGCGTACCGCCAAAAACAAAAAGAAAAAAAATGCTTACAGAACGAGAAAGAGAAAAATTAATCAGGGACGCCGCCAGTATCTTTGTAGCCGCTGGTGGAATCCTAACCCTTGCTTTCGCCATTTATTTCATCGTTGACCTAATAAAAAAATGGTACTTATGAAATACGAAATCAAATGGAAGAGCGGAAGAATTATAACCGATGCTGCAAGCGTTGAGGAAGCGATTAAGAAGTTTAAGGAAATGGGAATTGATATTCCTGAGAAAGAAATAAGTATTGCTTCATTTTAATTCATTTAGGTTGATTTTGTCCCGTATCTCATTGGTACGGGATTTTTTTTAAAAATAATGTTGTAAATATTTTTATTTGTAAATATTTATAATTAAATTTACATATTGAAAATAAAAAACAACCAAAATGATTACTTTAACAACTTCACTAAGAGAAACATTAAAGGCTCAAGATATTATTAGAGACCTTAACATTGCCTGTATTTTTGATATTCAAGAAGAACAAGTTGCTTCAAACTGTTGGACTTTTACCACGTTTGAGGAAGACACGGAAGACATTTGTCTTGATATTGAAAATATGTTATCTAAGTCAGGCTTAGTAGAATTTGAAATTTCTTTTAACTAAAAAACAAAAAAAATGGAAAAGAAGATTTTTGCAGTTATGTATTTTGGCAACGCCAAGAGATACCAAGACCTTAACCAAGAGATTGCAGCGTTTACAAAGCGCGAAGCGGTTGAAAGATTTTACGCTCAAATGTTAAATGAGAATTACTTTCCTGTTGATGAGTTTGACTGGGGTCATATTGTAAAAGACATGGATGGCAATATTATTGCAAGACCAGGAGACGAAACAATTGAATACGACGGTGGTCATTTTTACGCTGAAAAAGTAGTAGGATAACCATGAAAGAACCAATCATTGAAACCTACGTTCCACAAAATAAGCGGCTGCCGTATCAGGTAGCCGCTGGAATCGGCATTGCCTTTGTCATCGGGTTGATTTATTCCCCGATTAATACCCAGTACAATTATACCTCATTCGTGCCAATCATTGAGCATGACACGGTGTACGTTCATAAAATTACGACGTTGACCTTTCCCGCTAAGGCTGAGGATAAAGAGATTGACGAAAGCGCCTACGGGTCACGTTCCTACGGGTACGAGGTGCGCAAGTTATCAGGCAACCAACTAAGGCAAACGCTGGAAGGACGCGGCTTTCGTAACCTTGCAAAGGTTGATAGGGCAAAGTTGCGTCGAATATATATTGCCTATTGCTACGAATCCATGTTGATGAATGTACACCTATTAACCGACTTCCCGATTTCAATGATTTATTCTTTCTTTATAATAGAAGCAACTGCTCAAGGAATCGAAACGGAACTCTGGCGCAAACACGCCAACGCTGGCGGGGTAAAGGCATTAAAGAACGGCAAATCTGTTACATACAGGACACGCGAGGTAATTCGAGGAAGGGATAAGTACATTAAGGCAAAGTTCATGAAGGCATCCAGCACGGAAGAAGGCATGAAACTTTGGGCTGGCGTTTTGAACTCAGGAAGATACGCCGATTGCAAAAAGGCTAATTACAAGATAAAGGGGATTAAGTTGTACGAATCCATTTGTAAATGCATTTACAAGTCAGGTTATCACACGGACAAAGATTACAAATTTCGTGCATCGCTCATGGCTGAGTACTGGCAAATCAAACGGGACAACTTCCCTTTGAAAAAAGAAACAAATGTTTTTTAATCTTTTTTTTAAAATAATTGTGTAAATATTTTTTTGTTGTTTTATTTATTTATATATTTACATATCGAAACAAACAAAACGATTTTTACCACTTTAAAAACAAACAAAATGAGAAATTTAGCAATTTTACCAGAGTTATTATCAGACACAAACACTTTTAAATTTCGCAAGACGGTAGAAGCTGAAATGGTTAACTTTCCGCAAATGGATTTTTTAATTGACGTAATTTACAACGGTCAAAGAATAGCAATTTTAAACGGCTTAAGTTCACCTTTACAATGGACTGCAAAAAACGGTTCAAATATTCCAGTAATTATAATTGAGAAATTAGAAAAAATGGTTGTAAGGTTAATTACTAAAAGTTATAAAATTAACAATAAAAGTAAATAAGAAAAAAATCCCACAGTATTCGTACAGGGTTGACAGCTCGGAAAGACGGCAACTTTTTTCACCACTTAACAAAAAACAAAATGGAAAAGAATTTCACCAATATCCAGTTTAAATGGACATTTGAAAGCATTGCGGACAATATCCCTACAATCATGCTTTTAACGATTATCCTCACCTACGGCGTCAATGCGTATTTGACCGCTATATTTTTACCGATTAATTTTTGGGTTGCACTTGCAGCCACCAGCATTCTTCAATTAGGGCGCTTTGCGGTCGTTTTCATGGACTTTCTCAACCCGACCAAAGGTAGAAGCCCTTATCCGCCTAAAATAGCCTTAGGAGCGACTATAATCGCTTTGATAGAATTGTTCTTTGGATTACAAGACAAATATTCTGGTAGCGAATTTATAACCATGTTCTTTTTCGTGGGTACAATCGTTTGCTTCGGGTACTTACTTGAGATAAACTTCGTTAACAAAGGAGTTGAGGCATACGGTTTGACTGAGCCAAAGGTTATCAAACGCCGCAAGAGAAAGCCAGTTGTAAAAATAATCAAGGAAGAAGCGCCAAAAGATTTTAAACCTTATGTAACTTCGTTTCAAACGATTACTTTATGAGGACATTGATAGGGGTTGACCCAGCGTTAAGAATCAAAGGAATGGCAGTTTGCATCATCGCAGACCGCACCATGATTTTTAAAAAATATATAAGGTTTGTTGACTTTATAAACGACGTTCCAAGCTGGTCACAATTTAACCCTGTTGTTCTCGTCGAAGATTCAAGCCTCCAGAATGTAACCTTTAATAATTCAATCAACCGCGCAATTCTTTCCCGAATGTCCCGCAACGTTGGTATGAACCAAGCCGCCTCAAGAATCGCCTACGAATGGATAAAGGACAACGGTTTTGAAGCTTACAATATTAGCCCTGAGGCAAAGGGGAAAAAGTTTAATAAAGACGTATTTATGAAAGTTGCTGCTCAAGAGCGATTGAAATTTGAACCACATTTTAAACCAGCCAAAATAAGTCAAGACGAAATCGACGCGTTTTTCCTTGCGCTTATGGCAAAAAATTATATTAAGCATGAAAAAAAGTAACGAATTAATTGACGGCATAGAAGAAAGCACATGGCGTGAAATTGAAATGATTGCTAAAACCTACCCGAAACCGATTAGATATGTTGACGGATTAAATAGCAAAATAGCAGTTTTAAAATTTTATCTTGAGCCAATCCTTCCCAACGCAAAGCCGCCTATTGAGGCAATGGACAAAGGGCGAATGTTGACTATCGCTTATCGGTTGTATAGAAGCACGGACGGTGACGCGGTCACCAATTTATCATTGAAGATTATAAATCAAATTATAAATTAGGAAATCGATTACGTTTGTTTATGTTACTTAGTTAAAAGTGGTGAAATTAGAGGGTTGGCATTGGCGTCAACCCTTTCCATTTTAAAATATCACCCCTTGCGTCTTTGCGTAATCAACCACCGCCCGAGCATGAGACAAAGCTAAGGTATTTTGAAACGTCGGGTCAAACATCATGCGTGCGTCGTGGTAATTTGTAAAGAAACCGTTTTCCGATAAAACCGCTGGCATATCCGTTTGGGTTAAAACGTAAAACCTTTCCTCTTTGTCATGGTCGCCGTCTAATAAGTCGCTTCTGAATATCCATTTCGGAAAAGCCTCTTTGACCTCTTTGAAAAGAAACTCAGCGTAAATGTCCGACCGTGTTTGCCCGACTGAGGTAAAGACTTCCCAACCCCGTGCTTCTTTGCTTGCCGCCGCGTTTCCGTGAATGCTTAGGTACAACGAAGCCTCAAAGGTCTTTGCCGCAAAGTTAGCTTTTGCAACCCTTTTGCCAAGGGATACATCGGTAACAGGGTCGTAAACTTTCATAGTTGAAAAGCCCCAGTCATTGAGATACTGCCCAATTAACTCGGTAACGGCACGATTGAACACGCCCTCAAAGAACCAGCCGTAGGAATGGAAAACCCCGTTGTTATGCTGAGAACATTTTGAAGGGTAAGTTGTGTAACCATTTGGCAATTTTACCTTCGGGTCAACGCCGCCATGTCCCGCGTCAAGGAAAACACAAAATTTATTTGCTTTCATATTTTTATATTTTTAAGGGCGACGCAAATCAATGCATCGCCCTGACAGTCGCATAAGGTAGCGTTACTCTGCTGCGCCTATAACTTAAACCCTATGAGCGCGAAAGCAGCCCCTACGATTGATAATTTTGGGGGTAAAGTCACCGAAATTTCTTTTCCAGAACATTCACGGCTTGTCTCTTTAATTTTATTCCAAATGATTTGAGCCAACTGGATATATTCCCTCCAAGTAAATTTTACCTTGTTTCCTTCCAAATGAACATTGATTTCCGATGCTAACTCGGCAAAGTTCATTGAATAACAAGCGATGTCACCCATTGGTGACTTTATCCCATCTGCATTTTTCAATGCTTCTTTTAAATTAGTCTGCATGATTATTTGTTTTTAACGTCTAAAAAATCTAACTATTACCGTGCCAAGATTTACTCCCGTTATCCGCTTAACATTCTCCGCCACGCTGAACAACTCTGTTCCAGCGATGACCGAGCTTACAAGGTAAACGATTGGTACTGGGATTGCAAAGGTAAGCTGCGCACCGTGAAAGATAAGGATAGATGTAAAATATACCACTATCTTCTCCGTTGTCCTGTATAGCCCTTTGCTTGTTATCGCCTTGCCTTCTTTCCTTGCTGCCTTGATTCCCGTGATTGTGTCCGCTATTACAACTGCGATGGTGAATAGAAGGAAATGTTTAATCGGGAAAAAGAAGGAAAATATAAAGCCAGTTGTCAATGCCACGGCAAAGAAATCATAGCTTTGTTTAAGTAGGTTTAAAATTATTGACTTCATGTTATTCCTTTTTTATGAGCCTAACATCATTCTCCACCGTTGCAAATTTACCATTAGCAAACTTGTACAAGTCGTAGCGCACACCGTTGAAGGCAAAGCTAACTTGATTGGTAAATGTGCTTAATAATAGATTAGTTGAAATAGTGTAAACCTTGCCGTTATCAGGATTAAAAATAAAACGGTTGGCATTGTTCAACTGTATCTCACCAAGGATATTTTCACCGTTAAAAACCAATGTCCAATCGCCAAGGAAAGCAGAGGAATCCCTAAGTGCCGTTGACGTGTAAACAGGTTTTCCACTTATTTGCAAGTGCAAATTATTGTAATAATTAATCCGCTTCACCGCTTTGCCTTTTAAAATTAATGGCTTTGCATGAATAGCAATCGTGTTGCTTTGCCTTTCAGCATCAGTAACAAGTGCGTTAATAGCTGTTAATGAATCACCAAGTATTTGTTTATTCCCTGTCACCGTGCTATCGCTGAATGTGGTCATAGTAACAATGTAATAAATGGCTCCTTGCTTTTGAATGTACACCGTGTCGCTTACAACGTCTTGCGAAAGGGCAAGGAAAGGAAGGAGTAGAAAGAAAAGTATTTTTTTCATGTTATTTGTTTTCGAGGATTAATATTCTTTGTT
>Ga0315909_10001214_pt1 | contig 34697 bp, 50 predicted proteins | sample LakEriMetagenome_11_FD_203527 | JGI IMG/M metagenome (GOLD analysis project Ga0315909, IMG submission 203527) | Freshwater fungal communities from buoy surface, Lake Erie, Ohio, United States - Buoy 2 MA125 | ecosystem: Environmental > Aquatic > Freshwater > Lake | place: USA: Lake Erie, Ohio... | reverse complement strand
ATCTTTTCACATAGTCTTTTAAGGTTTTCAATTTCGGTCTCCCCAGGTGTGTTGTCAATGTTGTGGCGCAGAGCGGTCTCGCTCTTTACCAGTTCCTCTAAAGTAAAGTTGGCGGTCAGGTTCATTTTTTCTTCTCTAAGATGTCGTCGAGCTGCTGGGATTTTTCCTTACTTCCAGCGCTCGATCCAAAGTAGTAGCCCAGCACCATTGTGACCGCGCTGGTTAATGCGCCCAGGACGTAGATCAAAATGTCCTTGGAGTTGGCGTCGACATCCACAAAGATAATCACGGCAAACAAAATAAACGTGAGCCCCACGGTGCCAAGTGCCAGGATCGGTGTAACAATTTTGTTAAGCATCGGAGCAGCTGCGCTGGTGGCAATCTCAATCTCGCGCTTGCGAGCTGAATCCATTTCTTTAACGTGAGATTCCAGCTCCGCGAGCTGGCCCTTTTGTGCCATCTCCATGAGCTTGGCCTGGGCCTCTGCCTTCGCGCCAGGGTCTGGCAGAACCTTGTCAAGAACCTTCTCTCCGATTGAGAGCAGAGCTGCGATTGGTAGCATCGTTATCCTTTCGTTGCGAGATATAAACCAATGTTGCTGAAAGCGTAACCGGCAAACACAATGGCCATTGCTAGGTTGCCCCTGGTGCCCTGTTCAAATCCTATGTAGGCGTAGACACAGCCCACAAAAATAATGAGCCACGGGCTCATACGCGCTGGCCACGGAAGTATGCAACGCCATCGATCACCTCGCAGAGCTCGGGCGGCAGCAGCTTGCCATTCTCAAACGTGAGCACACAGAAACCAGAGCACCAGTTCACCGGGTTCATCTCGGTGTAAGTAAACTGATCGCCGTATGGTTCGGCTAGGCAGCCGGTATCTACCCCCCAGCGACGCCCGTCATAATCACTAAATGGGGTCACCCGGAGCTGGTGTAGGTGCCCGGTTACGATTGATCTACCTGACTTGATCGCATTATTCCACGTCGCGTGGGCCCCGTTATTGTAACGATGCTTTATTACTACTGACTCGTTTATGTCCACCCGCCAGGCTGTGTGCCAGCCAGGAAAATAATCCCAGAGGTTGCTGAACTCTGATAGCTCTGGAGCATGACTTGCAATAAAGTTGAACAGACGTAGGTCGTGATTACCGTAGCTCCAGAATTTAATTGCGTTCTTGGATGCGTTTGCAATTTCATCTAATCGATCCTGGCACGCCTCAATCTCTTGCTTTGGTGTTGGGGGGTTAGTGTTCATCAGCGCGGGGTGTCGGCTGATCCTGGCTCCATCGAAGACATCCCCATTGAGCACCACCTGGAGCGGTTTGAACTCGGTTAGCAATTTAACAAATGCTTTGTGAGCTACAGTTGATTCGCCTGGCCAGTAGTGACAATCGCTGGCAATAAATACATGGCCATTGTCTACCCTATGCTCTATCACTCGGCGATTCTCAGGTATGTAGGTATTGCGTTTGCTTTCTTGTGGCGCAGAGTAAGCTGGTAGCGCAATCCCGCGTTCAATTTGAATCTTAGCCTTGCGTTGGGCCAAAGCTCGCACAGACATACCAACGTGTTCGGCAGCTAGCTTGGTGCTGCCAAACCGTTTCATTGCCGAGATGATTTCCTCGTCGCTAACTCTTTTTAGTGCCACGGATTCTCTCCAGTTTCATCTCATCGATGGGGCCGTGCGAGCTGGTGTCGTATAGACACGCAATCTCAACGGCCTCGCGTGGGCTCTTGCCCAGGTGCATGGCCCCCATTGCGTATCCAGCCCCGGTGCCAATGGCAAAGAACGAATTCTTAATTGGCACGGGTATGACCGAGCTCTCGTATACCCACAGCCCCTGTGCGTTTAGCATCAGAATGCTGATGTCGGTATCCGAGTCCAGGTCACCGCCCTGGTCTAGCACCTGGTAGAACTTGAGCAGCCTCTCAAAGTCACCGGCACCGCCGTAGATGCAGCCCTTGCCACGGCGCAGTTTGTTTATCAGGTAGTAGCTGTCATCGGAGCTGACCATCGAATCAGCGGCTATCTCACCTGTCAAAAAATTTGCAGCAATGGTTGTCACCAGGCACCCATCAACTTGAATACTCCGTAGATGATTCCAGAGAGCGCAAAGATAATGATCCAGGTCAGCCGCTCTTCAGCTCGCAGGCGTTGGAACTCATGGTCGAGTATCTTGTTTTCTTTTCGCATCTGTGTGATTAACGCCTTGACCTCGTTGACCGCAGCTCTGCCAAACTCTTTCTCAACGTCCTGGTACATACCCTCTTCAGCTGCTCTGATTTTGCGTACCTCTCGGTACTCGTTGGCGGCGTCAATGAACACCAGGTCACCCCGGCGCTGCAGCTGGAGCTGCTTGCGCTTCCACGCTATGCGAGCTCGGGCCTCCTCATCGAGGAAGCTGGATACCTCGGCCCCGGTCTGCTTGATCTCGCGGCCAACCTTGATGGCCTCCTTGATGCCACCCAGGGCCTGCCTGGCTACGTCTGCTGGGTTCCCTGGGTCAGGTAGCTTTGTCACGGGTGAGCCTGTATCCAATGCGTTGTAGGTACAGGCCAGTTGCGACCAGTAACCTGCCTAAAAATTTCACAGCTTTGCAACCAGGCCAATCAGTAGATTGATTGCCCAACCCATTGCGCCGATCAAACCTATGGTTGCACCGATCAAGCCAACCTCGATGCGCTTGAGCCTGGCGTTGGTCGAGCGGAACTGTAGCTCAATGCCAGCGTATCGCTGGGCGCATACCTGTTCGTGAGTGTCGAGCTGGCCCTTGACCTGGTCTGCTGTTGTCATCATTCACCTCAAGGTAGCGTAGCGACAAAAGCCTGTGCCGCCTCAGCAGTCATCACATTGCCATCAGCGTCTTGCAGTTCTGCGCCAGCCGTGACTGCCTTCTTAAACTCTGCGTAGTCTGTGTTGTCTTTGCTCATCGGAATACACTTATAAACTGAGCCGTTTTCAAAAATAATTGAGTTAACAACGCCTTCTGAGTTTTTGTGTAGTTTGTACATTTACAACTCCGCATCAAGACCGGTTACGCCGGTCACATTAAATTGACGACATGCGTATGCATACCCAGTTGTCAAACCAGAAAAACCAACAATTCCAAGAGTACAAGATTTTTCACCGGGAGTATCATTCGTTGGATTTGACGTTGAGTTTACATTGACATTTCCGTTAATCCTAAACCGATCACCAACTGTAAGCGATGAATAGACTGTCGGATCTGTTCGCATCGTTGTTGGGTATCTGATTTGAACGGCAATGTCTGTTGAACTTGTTGCAACTGCTAGTGCAAGCGGGTCATTTGCAGGGGCAGAACTGCCAGATGTCAGCGTAAAAAAATACCGCTGACACATAATCAACTCACGCCCATAATCCCTGCGCTCAAACGGTGTAGCAACAGAGCCTACTTCGAGTTGAACGCCTGTGATGTAGAAGGTGGCTCCGTTTGTGCCGACTACGCTGGTTGCGCCTGTTGGAGCAAAATAAAGACTTGATGACCAAGAACCAGCAGTTCCGCTATAAGTTGAGCCTGTACCAAGATTAAATATTACAGATATACCAGTACTATTAGTTGTTAACCAAGTTCCGCTAGTATCGCCAGCAACAGTTACACTAATTTGTGTCCATGTATTAGCACTAGAAATAGTAAAAGTAAAAGGATAATTTCTATTTTGTGCGGAATTTTGTAATACACCACCAAAAGTACCAGTTAATGAACTACGCACCCAAGCAGAAATAGTGATGGTTTTAGCGTTAGCTGTACCCCAACCTAAATCCGCAACATTGTAACCTTCTATGTATTGTCTAATACCAAATGTATCACTAGCACCAACGGAGTATGCAGAAGATGAAGTGCATCCTAAATAATTTGTAAACCCCACTGGTGGAGTAATTGAACCAGCATTTTGCTGAACACTATATTTTGATGCTTGTGTAAGAAAGGCTTGCCATCTATCTAAGGTGTATTGTCCATTAGTAGGAGTAACACTTGCCCCAGCGTTCCTCTGGTCAATCCTCATATCTGAATTTATCAGGCGGTTACGGAAGCCTTGTAGACTATCCGCAGTAGGGGTCATACTATTTATCGTAGCGGTATTGCCACCACTAGCGTCTAAGATTGCGTTTGCTCGTACTGTACTCATTTTGGGAACCTCGCTTTGATTTCTGCTACCTTGGCTTGCCACTCCTCCGTCGTAGCCTCACCACGCTGGGCTTTGAAGAACAACGGGTCAGCCTCTGCTATGTAGGCACTACGGCGGTTCTCGGTAGCAATACGGGCTGGCTCTAGTGCGGTTAGCCTAGCCACCTCTGCGGTAATCTCTGCCTCTGTTGGCTGCGTCTGGTTAGTATCGAGCCACTCTAGGTCATCACCACGGAGAACCCATTCAGAACCGGGGCGTAAAGAATGAAGTGCTTCTACTTTAGTAATCATGCCGCAACCTCCATTAGGGTAATAGTAGAGTTGCTTGAAAGAGCGCTAATTTGTATGGTTCTACTTGATGCAGAAGAATCTAATTTTGCTTGAATTTTGTAAGTTGTTGAACTTGTTGTACTTGGAGAATCTAAATACATTAAGTCTACAAGAGGCCATATAGCAAAACCACCTGCTCCAGTTCCTGCCTGTAAATTGTCAGTCATTTTTTCATAAACGGTGGTAGAAGCCCTTAAGATACTAAAATAAAACTTTGTATCACCATTAGTACCGGCATACATACGACCACTTAAAAAGCCTAGAACTAAAATTTTACTTGATGCGCTAGTTGGCGTAATTGTTACACTCAGACCAGTATCTGTATATGAGGTGGAAGTTATGCTAGTGCTTGTAGAATAGGTTGCACTAACCACCTGAATCACAGAGCCAGCAGGGAAGCCCGTAGTCGTAGCAGAGGTCAGGATAGTGCCAGTATTGTTAGGCAGCGTCAGCGTCCTGTTTGTGTTGCTATTGGGGCTAGCAATCGTGAATATCCCAGTACCGCTGGCGTTGCTCTCTAGTTTTATTGATGACATATCAGTTCCTTAACAGGCCATTAGCACACACGGTACGCAGTAAGACCCGTCTGCGTAGGTGCAAGTAACATGATTGGATGTGACCTTGGCAACAGTCTTAGAGCGCACAATATCGTCACCCTGTGGCTTAGCAGTACCGTCACCAGCAGACATGAGCAAGTCACCCTTCTGGACAACCACGCCCTGAGCAATACGGATAATCATGTCACCCGTCATCGCCATATTGATTTCGTCTACCTGATGGTCTTCGTCATATTCCCAGTTCACAAACACGCCAGCCACATTGACATCGCCCTCGACATCAGAGACCTTGACCTTGTTTAACTGCTCGTTTGCTATTGGCTCTCCGTCTTTGGTGTAGACATTCATCTCATCAAGGTTAGACATGACCGTGCCCTTGAGCAAGTCAGGCTTAGTGAGCATTTGCGCCCAGCGAGATAAGTGACCACCGTTGTAGGATACGGTTGTGCCAGATACGGAGATGGTTCCTTCACTTGTTCCATCTTGTGAAAAATAAACAATAATTCCATCGGTTGTGTCTCGTCTAAATACAGCAACAGCACCATCAAGAACGGTTGCCGTAAATTCTCCACTAGCGGCTAAATATCCACCAGCTCCGGTTGTTGTCGTTGTAGTTTTATTAACAAAAAAGTTACCGTTAGAATCAATACGGACACGTTCTGCGGGAGCAGCAGCGTTTGATGTTGCAAAAATTAAATTTGCAGTTCTAGCATTGTTTCCAACCTGTGAAGCTGCAATGTATGCATTTGTTGTGTCAGTTCCACCGCCATCTGTTGAAAAGTCAAGTGAATATCCTGCGCCATTTGAAGCATTTGCATGATAAATACGAACAGTACCGTCTTTTACTTCTAGTCTTGCATTTACAGTCGTTGTTCCAATCCCAAAGTTCCCACTTGAGTTAAACCTAGCAACCTCTGCACCGCCCTCACCAAAGGCTATGGTGTCTGCCGCAGGGAAGAAGATACCTGTGTTGGTATCCGTACCCTGTACCGCTGGCGTACTAGCGGAACCGTCTACACCCGCTATGCCTGTCGTACCGTTTATTGTTACTGCCATGTGTTGTCTCCTTAAACCACAGTCCAAGCAGAGCCGCTTGTAACCGTTACCGTGATACCTGAATTTACCGTCACAGGGCCAGCAGATAAACCGTTGTAACCGCTGGCTATCGTATAGTCTGCTGCAATAGTATTTGCATTGACAGTAATACCGTTAGTGGAAACCATCGCAGTAGACTGCAACTCACCTGTACTGGGCTTATACAGCAGTTTGGCGTTGCCAGTATTTAGACTGCTAGCCGTACCGCTGGTGCTGCTTACAAATGTTGGATACAGATTGCTTGTGGTGCTTGTGTCATTAGAGATAGTGATACTTGTACCGCTACTCGGCGTTACAAACGACAGGGTTCCAGAGCCATTGGTCTTTAATACCTGATCTGCCGTGCCGTCAGTAGTTGGTAGGGTGAACGTATTAACAAACGATGTTAGGTTGCTATCGTATGCTTGGACATCTGCGCCGATAGTCAGGCCAAGGGAGGTCTTTAGCGTAGCCCCTGATTCAACAACAAAGTTAGTACCGTTGCCGATAATCACGCCATTGTCTGTTGGGGTCAGGCCAGCTACGTCAGCTAGTTGAGCATCGTATGCTTGGACGCTCACGCCAATTGCGGCAGACTTTAGAATGGTTGCATCGGCAGGTTCAAAGCTAGCTGCTGTGTATGTGCTGTCTTTAATCAGCTTGCCGGTTGTGCCATCAAACGCAACAAGTCGGTTATTGACCGCAGATGCTGGGCCAACCACATCCCCGGTTCCAGAGCCTGCCGCACCCTTCTCAGCTAGCACATCCCAGTATGTTGTATTGGTTGGCAGGTTGCCGGTAGAGGCAAGCTTACAGATGTAGCTTGAGCCGTTGTAGCTTACTGCGTCATCAACTACATAGGATGTGCCGCCAGCATAAGCACCCAGCCAGTTCATACCTACCGGGCCGGTTGCCCCTGTTGCACCGGTTGCACCGGTTGCGCCTGTGGCTCCGGTAGCTCCAGTTGGGATGCCGAGAGTCAGCGTATATGTACCAGAGTTGTAAGACGCTGTTGCGCTAGACCCCGGAGAAAGAGTGGTAGCTGTGGCCGTAAAATTGTTGGCCAGGTTGATCGATGCATTGCTAGCATTGGTTGCTGTAGTGGCAGATGATGCAGCCGAGGTTGCGCTGTTGGCTGCGTTAGTCGCTGCCGTGCTAGCAGTAGAGGCAGAACTTGCCGCTGCCGTTGCGCTATTAGATGCGTTGGTTGCGCTGGTGCTAGCAGACGATGCGCTGTTGGCCGCATTGGTTGCGGAGGTTGATGCATTAGATGCCGAGGTACTCGCGCTGCTAGCAGAACTTGCGGCATTTGACGCTGACGTAGATGCAGCTGATGCGCTGGCCGCAGCTGCTGTAGCTGATGACCCAGCAGATGCGTTGTCTACAATCAAGTCCCACTTAGCAGAGTCGGCGTTAGTAGAGATAGGCTGCGATCCGCTAGACGTATGCGAGGTATTGGCGTAGTAGATGTTGCCGTTGCTGGTGTCTTTGACAATGTCACGCTTGTTATAAGCCGTAGCAGCTGCCCAATTACCACGGTTTTCGCCAATGGTTTCGCCGGTTGTTGGGTTTCCGCTAGCATCAAAAGCAAGGGTCTTATTGGCCCGTACAGTAGACCGTGGCAGGGTCATGCTGATACTGGTTGGGTCAGTCTGCGGAGCCTTCAGAGCCCGGTCTACGCCCTCTGCGTTCTGCTGGGCAAAGATGGTTAAGCTATCGAGCTCATCATTAATCGTATTGGCAAACAGGTCACCGCCCGTCACAAAGTCCGAGGTGCGCTGAATCGCCCGGTCACCAACGATGGCAATCTGCGTGGCCCCGGTGGGGCTGGCCGTCAGGGTCACATAGCCAGTACCGTTGGTGTTGATCGTAACCGTGTAGTCCGTGGTCAGCGTCAGCAGGGTATCGTCCTTGTACACAGAGATATCTGTGTTAGCCAGGATCTCAAAGGTAAAGGAGTACGGCCCGGTGCCAGAGGCAGCGAGCACTACTCGGCGGGTGACGTTGCTAATAGGTACTGGCATATCTGAATCCTTTCAATACGCAAATCTAGTGGTTATTTCATTAATCTTCTACCGGCTCGCGCTTTTCCTTGAGAAATTTGTTTTTGGCTCTAAACTGGTTTTTCATTACGTTTTTAACCAGGTCTGGGTACTTGGCCTGGAACCCTGGGTCTTGGAAAGCCATCTCCTTAAAGTCTTCCTTGATCTTGGATAGCCGGTCAACTGGCCCCTGGTATCTTCTGGCCGCCAGATCACTTGCCGTCTCCCCGGAAGAAAGCACCTCGGCCACCGCCTGCTTGTAGCCCCTGCCCTCAACCGTGATCTTGTTCATCGTCAAAATTAAGTCTGAATATTCGGCATCGTTCATGGCAATGTTGGCCACGTTTCGCTCTGGCAGGGATATTGGCTGCTTGCCTGTAATCCTGGCCAACTCCACAATCTTCTTGTCGATTGTGTCCAGCTCCGAATCCTTGCGATAGAAAGGCAAAATCCAATAGATTGCCCCAACGTCTTGCTGAACTTCCTTGCCCCATACGTTCCTGGTTGGAGCTCCAGAACTAAAGGTCTTGGCTGCCCAGGTGCGGTATAGGAAATCAAAATACTTTTCGTCAGCTGGCAAGCTTGGGTCAACCCTAACCTGGCGTTGTGTCGGGTCTATGGTGGTTTCAATTTGACGAATTAAGGCACCAGCTGGTGTTGGTATTGGAACCATCCCAGCCGGGAAGTTTTGAGCTATGCCACCAAAGAACTTGTTAGCCGCAGCTGACGCACGCTCGCCTGTTGGATCGCGCTTGAGCTCCTCGATTAAGCTAGTAAGGTTTGCCATGCCAGACATGAATGGCAGCTCGCCAACATACTTAAACGGAACCAGAGCTGCGTACAGCATTAGATCCGTCCAATCTGAATCATCGTCTTTGGCGTAAACCGATCCAACCTCGGCAAGCGTTGCGGCCATACCGATCAAACCACCTATTGGCTCTAGGCCAGCGTAGCTCACCCACTTGTTGGCCATTGATTCCGGTAAATCAATTCCAAATATTGATCCCGACATTTTGATTGAAAACGGCTGCCAACCAGGATTAGTCTGGCGCAAGAACTCCCTGCGTTTTGGGTCTGTTGGGCCAGCTCCAGATATATTTCCATCTAGAGTTTCGTACATCATCCAGCCCATTAATGAACTACCCATTGCCATTTTGCCTAATGCCATCTGACGGCGTGCGCCACCAGCTGCGAGCTCATCCCTGACCTCTTTCATAACCGGCGCAAACGGGGTGCGCTTAAAGAGCTCTTTCTCTACGTTAACCACGGTCTTAACAAACGGGGCTAGCACAGTACCAACCGGGCCAAGTCGGTTACGAACCATGAGCATGGTATTGCCAATCTGGCCCATATCGCTTTGGAACGTGGCCTCTTTGACCGAATCGTCTACTCGCTGCAATATCTTGGCATCTGGGTTTGCAATCTGCACAACCATGCCATCGATTGCCTGGTCAACTGGCACGCCATTATCTATTGCAAGAAACGCCTGGCGTGCTGCCAGCCTGCGTGTTTCCATCTGAGCTACTGTTGCCTTGGCAAACTCATCTCCAGCTAGCATGGCCCGGAACGGCAATCGGATAGCCTTGCCCATAAAGTCTACGGCCTGGGCTGTTGGGGTGTTGGGGTCAGCAAACAATCTAGATGACAGAGCTGGCATTGGTACCTTGTCAGCGTCTTTCCCGGCGTACTGAGGAGTGTCGGTTTTAAATGCCTTGATACCGGCCTTAAAAGCTTTTGGAACGGCTAGAAAGAAATTGGCAAGCTCGATTGCCGCCTCTGATGCGTAGACCCTGTCGGAGCTCTTTGAACCAAATACAATTTCAATTGGTTTGTCTATTGCTCTTCCAGCTGTAGCCGCAAATGCTGTATCAAATCCCCTGGTCAAATTCATAATCATGCCGCCATAGAGGTTGCGCTCTATGGTTGCAGGCGAATACATGATCGAGCTGGTGTACATCTCTTTCCAGATTGAACCCAGGTTCTTCCAGGCACCACCGGACATCTGCACAAACCTGGCTCGCTCTTCCATGCTTAGTGTGTCAAAAGCCTCGGCCATCTGCTTGAGGTTTAAGCGGCCACCGCTTTCGTTAAGCAATGTTGTGATTGCAGCTGGATCTCCAATTCCTGTGGTGCCATCAACCGGCAATCGGAAAGAACGTAGAGCACGGGCCACCTCTGTCTGAGCTGCTTTGACCGTCATCTGAATGGCTGCGTGGGTGGCCAGCTGATTGCGAAACTCCAGCAGTAACGCATCATCTTCTTTGTTTGGGCCGAGACCCTTGACCCGTTTAGTTAGCTCATCTAGCTTTGATGCCGAGCGCACCAATAGCTCTCGAGCTGCAAGCATTTGTTCCGCATTAAATGTTGTGCCAACCCCTGCCTTGATAATATCTGGAACGATATTTAGTCGAGCGGCCATATCTTTAACGGCTTCATCACTAAGCACGCCACGCTTGGCAATATCTGTGTTTTGTGCAAATACCCGGCTAACATCGTTTATTGCCTTATGAATATCTTCTGGGGTTTGGATGTAATTGAAATTGAAATCAATTCCAACCTCCGGGGCATCTGCACCAGACAGGAACTTGACGCTTTGTATTGGATTGGCGGTTTCAATTACCAGCTGTTTTGGAGGAACAGCTGCCTGGGTTACGTTTTGTGTATCCACCACAGCAGCTGTGGTTTGTACATCCCCGGTGGTGGTGACGTTAACCGGGTTATCAATTTGTTCAACGGGTGGAGTTACAGGCTGTTGTGCCTTGGGTTTTTTCTTTGGCGCAAGCAGGCCAGGCTTTTGGGCTTTTTCCAGCTCAGCTGCACCTTTAGCCACCTGCTCTTGTAGCTCGGCCCCCGTGGCCATAGATTCGGGTATCTTGCGTGCAGGTTTGACACCAGCTTTAATAACCTCGATGACCGTACCAAGACCTGCAACCTCTACCGGCTCGGTCTCTGGCTCCCCGCCCTGCGGCGGTTGAATCGCAGCCAGGTCAGGCTCCACCTGGTTGGACTGCTCAATCGATTTGGCCAGCGCATCTAAGCGTGTATCAATACCCTTGATAGCCATTATCCAAGTCCTTTGTTCATCGCGGCCAGGTCAGCAACATTGATAGCGGGGCCTTGTGTAGACGGGTCTCCACCGGCATCCCACCAGTTAGCAAACTCCAAACCATCTTGCATATATTCTTGCGCCCCAGGAAATTGCTGGAGGAAGTCTTCTTCATTTAGCTCAAAGTCAGTAATCATTGGGTTGCCCTTTCTGTGATCTGCTCACCTGTTTCCATAATGGACGGGGTTTCTTGGCCGTCCGTCTTGAGCATAATAGCCTCTCTCTTCTGGCGCGGGATAGTCACCTGGGTGCCAAGCTTGGGATCATATTGGACAAAGAATCCATTGGAATCCTGTGCGGCCATAGATTCCTTGCGAGTCATAGCCTTATTCTTTAAGCCAATAATCACCCCATCAAACCCAGCAGGCTGGGCATCCATCGGACGGAAGTCATAGGCATCCCCATCAACTACTCGGTAAATTTTGCCAGTAGCCTCATCTAGCACAGATTCAGGTAGACCCTTCTTGCTGCTAAATGCCATTGCCACGTTCTGGCCATCATCAAGCCATTGGCGCATTTGCATCCAATTGGAATGCGGATTGTCAACGTCTACGGTCAAACCGTTTTGGCCAGCTTTTTGAGACAGGCCGGTAGAGCTGTAAGTGTAGTGATGGTTTGGCGCAATCGGGCGGTACTTCATCTTGGTGTAGTCATAGAAGAGAACATCTGGGTTGGCCTCGATGATCGACTTGTAGACCTTTGGATCGATGTCGGAAAGCACGTTCAAGCGGATAGCCAGGGCATTGCCATTCTTGGCAGCTGCGGTCTTTAGCGACAGGATTTCATTATTGAGCTTGATGGCAAACGCCTCTGGCTCGCGGAACATAGCCTGGGTCATCCTAAAGCTCCGCAGGCGGGTTCCTTTCATAGCTTCCAGGTCTGCCCCTCCACCGTAGGCAAAGTAGCCGCCAGAGGTCTTGCCAAGGCATTCCTGGGCGCAGCTGGCAGAATTTGGGCAGGTGCTGAACTTGCCAACTTTAAATGCCGGTGAGATGGCCAGACCGGCACTCTCAATGTTGCGGCCATCTGGAAGCTCAATTGGAACCCCGCCTTCCACGCCGGTCTCGGTCTTGAGAAGTTTTCCGTTGGTAGTAAGCAGACGTTTTGCGCCGCCATCCTTTGCCGTACCAAGAATCGGAGCCAGCCGCTGGTCTGCAACCATAGCTGCATTCTTGAGGTTGGTTGGATCAAGGGTCTTGATCCAGGCCATTGCATCATCAAACGATTTGGCAAAATACTGGGTAGATGGCTCAACCGGAAAAGGCTGTGCAATTAAATCCTTGAATGCCTGGTCAGAATATATCTGCCCTTTAGGAACATTTTCAGACACATATTGTTTTAATTCTTTTTGCTGCTTGCCTGTTAATTTTGTTCCTGTTTGTTTTTCAACAGCCTGGATCATTTTGGTTGGTGACATATTTGATGCAATGCCATCCGAAACAATTTTTTGAGCTACTGATAATCGTTCTGGGTCAATGTTAGTTAATGCGATTGGCTTAACAACATCTGGGGCCTTCAGCGTAATAGCACCAACCGGAGCGGTAGTCATTACTTGCTGCGCCATTTCTTTAATAGCTCTAGACCCAGCTCTAATCCCTTTGGCCGCCAGGAACGGGTCAGCCACCAAACCACCGGCAAGCTCTCCACCGGCTGCGGCCTTCTCACGCATTGCCATATCAGTAGTAACGCCAGGCGGTATTACTGGTGGCAATATCTTGCTGCGCTCTATATCCTCGGATGTCGGCAGTAAAGTAGGAGATTCAAACGCCGCAGCTGCGCGGCTAATTCGATCCATAAAACCACCGCCCTGCCGGTCTGTGGCAAAGCGTCCAATAAACTCAAATAGCTGCTCAACGTCCCCGCCAAACCCCAGCGTAGATTTAACGCCGCCGCGAGCAATGCCAGCCATGCCGTCCACAACAATCTTGCCCATCTGTGCCGGGCTCATGGTTTCAGCGTCAGCTGGTAGCGTCATGCCGCCCTGGGCCAGGAACTCGTCTAGAGCTGACGGCTGCTCACCGGCAACCTCTTCTGGGGGCGTTGGCTGGCCAACTCCAACGATATCAATACGCAATGGTTTCTCTTCTGTTGCGTCCGTGGCCGTGGTGGCCGGGCCAGCTGCCAGCTGAATTGCCGGGCCAACCCCAATCAGCCTGCCATCGTCACCCTTGAGAAACACGCCTTCAAAGCCATCCTCATCTTTGATGGTTACAAAGTCAGGGTCACCTTCAGCTGCACGTTGAATATAGCCATCGCGCACGCCAGGTATAGACATTGTTTCGTCAAAGAAATAAACGTCATCTACACGGCTAAACTTAATCATTGCCCACCCCTTGGTCTTCCAGCTTGCTGCTGCCCACCAGGCTGAGTGCCAGCCCTTCTAATATTTTGTCGATAGTTTTCGACAGCTGTTTTGGCAGCAGATATATCATCTGTTGATGCAGGCTTTGGTTTGCGGTTTGCAGCTGCCGCAAATGCCTGGTTAACAGCAGCCTCATTCATAAGATCAACACCGGCCAATTCTTTTAAGAACATCTCAGCGGCATTTTTATTTCCAGCTGCGGCCTTGTTAAAAATTGGAGACATCTCTTGCTGAAGATTTCCTTGTAGCTCATTGCCCTTTTCTCTAATTTGGGCATCTGACGGGTATCTTCCATTTTCGTCCGGGGTGTTCTTAAATTTAATCAACTCTAGTTTTGATTTGTTTACAGCATTGACCGCAGCTGCCCTGCCCTCGGCAGAAGTAATTTCTGGTGGCAGGTTTGCGCTTTGGATTCCAACCGTTAGGTCAAGAATACGATTGGCCTCATTCATTGCATCGTTTGGATTGGCAATCTGTAGGGCAAGGGATTTGGTTGTAGATTTGGTTAGCTTGCCTTGGTTTGATACCAGCTCATTTACAGACAGCTCGCCCCTGGCCGCCTTGCCAGACAAGTCAATTAACGTGCGAATGTCATCGGTAGATGCGCCAGACTGATCGCTATTAATATATTCTCTAATTGATCTAATCTTAGATGGGTCTAATGGCAAGTCTTGCAATAATCCATATAGCCGTGTTTGCTCTTTTGGATCGTTGCTATTCATAATCTTACGAATGATTGGGTCAGCCTCAAGATTGGCGTTTGTGTATTGCGCCTCAATGCCTTTTTTGACCATTGCTGTTCGCTGGTCAATCAACTCAAATAATGCCTTGCGCTCATCAAAACCCATGTTTTTCCATTGCTCGGCATATTTGCCTGCATTATTAGCATTGAGTTTTAAAATCATTTCTGTACCAGTTCCGCTTGGGCTAAATTCTGGTGACGTAAAGTACTCGGCCATCGCGCTATTGCGAGCGTTGGTGGCCATCTTGTCGTACTCGCCACCAGGTGCCATGTATTTGTTATAGCTTGATGGATTGTTGTAGGCTATTCCAGATATTGTGCTTCTTAACCTGTCTTGGAATGCTTGTAGTTCTTTTGGATCTTCTATTGTTTGCCAGGCGTTTGATAAAGCAACCTGATTAGATTTAATAGCTTGGTCTGTAATTCGGTCTCGTTCCGTTCCATAAACATCTGTTATTAGTTTATTGCTTTTGTTAAGCAATGCTTTACCAGACTGAGTAATTGAGTTCATCAACCCAGCTGCCTGGTTAACATCTACTTTATAAAGTTCTGATGCGTAACCCTGCAAAGATTTAACCCTAGACTGAATCTCACCAAAGTCGGCGAGCTTGCCTATGGTGACATCTCTGTCAATGAGTTCCAGTTCCTTTGCAACTGCCGCCTCAAGGTCGGCTCGCATCTGGATGCCAAGGATTTTGTTTTGCTGGTCAGCTCTTTCCTTAGCCTCTCCAAAAGCAAATTGCGCCAGCTTGTCTAGTGACGATCCAATGCCCTGCTGAATGCTTACTTGAGCAGCAAGGTTGGCCGTGCTGATAGTAGGCACATCTGCCGAAACTACGCCTGATTCTTGGTATCTAGGAACGCGAGCCATAATTAACCTTTATCCGTACCACGGGTTATCAGCAGTTCCACCAATCGGCCCGTACATATCTAAACCGCCAGGTGTTGCACCCGGAGCTTTTGGCATTCCCTTTCCAGCTGTTGCTGTGGCCATTAAAAGCTTGGTGGCTGCATCTAGCTTTCCAGCCTGGCGAGCTGCGGCACCAGCGGCCATACCTGATTGAAGAGCAATATCACCGGCGCGGAAAGCGGCAGCGGAATCGTCCATGTAAACCATAAACTCTCGCCCGGCAGCTGTTTCGTTTGCAGCTCGCACCACATCTACTGATCCGCTAAATGGATCGATGCCGCCAGCATAGCCTTTGGCTGCCAAGTTAGACTGTGTGCGCTTTAATTTCTCTAGGGTCTGGTTGGCCTTTTGCTGGTACTGGATTGCCCGGCGGTCATACTGGGTTTGCTCTAGTCTTCCCTTGAGCTCCAGCTGCTTGCCCTGGATCTGGCCCTGCTGGTATGAGCTGTAAGCGGACATAACAGATGCGGCCACAGCTGCGGCGGTAAATGGATCGTTTTGGATCTTGCTTGATCCAGGCGGGTTGTGTGGGTCACCAAGCGGTAGCCCGTGGACGTTGATATCAAATCTGTTCATGTCATGCCCCAGGGTATGTAGATATCTTGTACTCTAAACCTAGCAAAGTCATCTTTAGCGGAATAGTTTGCCTAATAGTGATCTTACCTTCTGTCGTATATCCGAGAATGCTGTCGATAGTTTTTGTGCCAGTAAAGAGAGGTACGGGGTCATCGAGTGTGTCTCCTGTGTCAAAACTTCTAAAAGGTAATTCGTTGTCATTGACAATCAAATGCTGGGTGTCTTTGACAATAGCGTTTACTTCAATAATTCGTTTCTGGTAGGCGAGCCTGGTGCCAGCTGCAATCTTGATGTCTGCTGGCATGGTGACCGCCTGGGTAGTAAAGTTAAGACCTACCTGGTATGAGCTAGTAGCTGATCGCGGGAATGTCACCGTGCCGCCACCAGGTACTGTCTGAGCTGCCTGCACCGCGCCATCTAAAACAACCTGCACAGACTTGGCAACAAGGTGGGACATCGATACAGACGCAGCTGCGCCGCCAGACTTGGCGCAATCAAGTTGGAGGCTATCATCGAATACCTCAACGTAATACTGAGTCGTACTATTTATCGTACGTTTCACCACCGTATAAATAGTTGTAAGGTCTACGCCAACATCGATGTATTCACCATCGGTTGTAAACTCGGACGGCGCAATTACGTTTTGCACTCGCAACATAGAAAATGCAGCGATTGTTCCACCTGTGCTGTTAACGATAAACAGTAAATCATTTTCATCGGTAGCTACTGACCGGCGCAGAGCCATCCTTGTGGGAGACTTTAGTAAATGGCCAGCCAGTAGCGATATCTTGCTTGTAACGTAGGTCAATTGCGTGTCTGTAAACGCAAACTCATTGAGTGACTTTCCCTGCCGCTGCAAAAATAGCGTGCCTGATTCAAGCTGCTGGACACGGACACCCTCTTTGGCACCATTGCGGGTAACCGCCTTCATAAAGAAGTTGGTGGGCGTGATTGGCTCCAGCCCCTCTTGTGGGCAATAAAACTCACCGCCTGTTGTAAAGATTTGCAGGTCTCGGCCAGAGGTTACATCGACAATTGCGTTAAAGGTGTTGGTGTCTAGCGTAGCCTCCACCGCATCATCGTCCAGACCTTCGGTTGGCTCAAAGTCAAAGAATAGCCCTACCTTAGAACCCCATACGGTTGATGGCCGCGACTTAGACCCGGCAAAGAAAAGCCTGCCCTCATGGAACGTAACCGAGCGTGGCCACCCTTTTCCAGATGACCACACAGCCTCGTATCCGGATTCGTAATCCCATGAGCCACTTGCAATAGCAGAGGTGTTAAAAAACGGAAACTCAACTATTGCGTCAACTACCGTGGCACTTGTGTATTTGACTATCTTGGCCCTACCCTGGGGGCTGGCGTTAACGTATTGGCCAACTGATGCCGCGCTAAACGGCGTGCCGGTTGAAGCTGTCAACGTAACCTTGCCAGAAACGGCAGACGGAGTCAGGGTGCCAGCTGGAGTAGATATTGATACGGTAAACGCATACTTTGGAATGCTATCGAATGACAGCGTGCTTGCAGTCCAGGCAGAATCGTTGGCACCGCGAACAATCTTTACCGGGTTAATGTCCTGGTGGCAGACAATCAAAGTATCTGCTGACTGTGTCCAAGTTAGATTGGCTAGCCTGGCACCAGTAAGGCCATATGAGCTGGTGTCTAGGTAATCGTTTGCCCCTGCGTTGATGGCCAGCTGCTGAACGGCGTTTTTAAAAACATACATCCGATTGTGGGTAAAGCAGAGCATATAACTATCGGACGTAGAGAACTCAAACGGAACCAGGCGTACCCCATTGCCAGCGGAATCGGAACCCGCATTTGGCAGCGACATAATGTACTTAGAGCCCGGTCTGCGCCTAATCCCACCCTGGGGCTGCACCACCACGTTGGTGGCCTCCTCAAGGGCGTTAGCGTAAGCCTGTAGGTCAACCCTAGCCCTCAACAGGGGATCGAGCTCCCCGGTTGAGAAGTTAGTTTGGATTGACGTAAAACGTGCCATCAGTTCCTCACATCGATCAAGCTGTAATCTTCAATCACAGAGATTGGCTGGCCCTGGCCATCGATAGTGGTGGCTGTACGCATATACCCACCCCGGCCATTTTCTGACGCAGCTCCAATAGCAATCTGCTGCCAGTATTGTGTTTTGTCGATCTGGTCTGTAATTGGCAGAGACAGGTGCCAGGCCATCATGTACTTGAGCAGCTGCACAAAGTAGACCGGCATCTCGTACTCTTGGACGGCATAGGGATAGTCGGCGTAGATGGTTGTTTCGTTGGTGAGCAGCTTGTCTTGGAATATTCGGTAGGCTTTAATCGGCCTGGCACCAATAGCGTTGGTAACAAATACCTGCCTGGGAGGCCCAATCCGATCACCTGGCAACTGGTATTCGTACCTGTACTCTGTGGTTGGCGTAGTAATTAGCTGAGATAGCTGAATCTTTTTGTAAACAAAAGACCACGGATAATTTAAAAGTGTTTGATTTTTGATGTCTGGGTATAGTCGATCACATACATTGGCTGCGTTGGTTCCCTCGTTAAACGATGAGATAGCCTTGGCACCCAGCATCAAGAGAGCGTCTGAACAAATTGATAGTGCGGAATCACCTGCTGCCATTTGCATTACTCCATATATCTCTTACCCAGCCACTTGAACCAGATCCTTTTGGCTCCCCATGAAAACAAACTACTTTTGCCTCATCTGGTTTTGGCTTGCCAAGAAGATGAAATTTGTATGAGAAGATTCTATTGGGGAATATCTGTTGCCACAAGCAGTCTGGCTTTTGATTCTTAGCAATAAAAGCCTGATCTCCAAGATTCAAGCTCCCAGAGTACATAGTCATATAAAACGATGGGTCTGACTTAAATGTCAGGTAAATGTGCGAATAGTCCCCGTTCCAGGCCATCATCCCGCTTGCCGGGGTATCGCGCTTGCCCAGGTCTTTGAGCATCGTGAACTTATGGGGATACTCGGCCAGCTCGGTCAGGTCACCACAGATAACGGTATCGAGATCAAAGTAAAGCACCGGGCCATCAAATACCCAAGAGAAGAGCTCGATCTTAGACCACCAACCTGGCCACCCGTGCTTGAGCGGTATCCGCTCGCAGGGTACATCTACATCTGAGAAACAAACAAACCTATGGTCTCCAAGATTCTTGGCAACCATATTCATCAATCTTTCTACATCGGCTGGGGTGTAGGGTTCTTTGCCAGCTGATTGGCTAAAGCGGCCAGACTTGAGAACGCAGACAACAGTTAACATGGGGCTCCTAAAACTTGGCGGGTATATCCGCTGACAGAGGTTACACCATCCATGCGTCCATGTTCTTTGTGTATATACAAAAACCTCTGCCAATGCTCAATGTTATTGGCGGGAGCAAATACCCTGTCTGGTTTGCTGTCTGGGTATTGAGCGTGGTAATCGGTGCTACTAACACTTAGTGGAATACCGGCCATAATTACTTCATCGAAACCCATAGCCTTGGCCCAAATTGCAGCCACAACGCCGCTCGATCCTTTTATTCCAACCATGCTAGTCCACCAGTAGTCCACATCATCTCCAACGATGTCTGCCCTGGCGTGAACCTTTATTGGCCTACCGGCCTTGGTTTTGTATTCTTGAGCGTAGCTGTTGTGCTGCGTCCAGATATGCTCAATCTCAGGAATTATTGCAGCTGCGTTATTGACCCCAACGATAGTGGAGCCTGGGCGCAGCTTGAGTGCGTTTGCTAGGTCTTCAAAGACACAAGGGGCCGCGCCACAAATAATGGCACACCCCTTGTGTTGTACGTCATACGGCTGCGGCATCACAATCGGGAGCTTATGGCCCCCTCTTGATTAGTCCGTATCCGTGTTGGCTAATGTTGTGCCATCGTTCACATCAACTACGCCTGATGCGTTAGACAGTACATATACCAGCGTTGCTACAGCGGTTGAACCTGTTGACGTTACACAGTAAATCAGATCCCCAACTTCCAGGGTATCAGCCAGGCTGTTGAAGTAACCAGCTGTGTTGACATCAGCAATGGAGTCAGTTGTCTTATAAGCGTAGATCGATGGTGCGTTGCCGCGCTTATTGGGGCTGACAGAGTTTAAACCAGTAATAGAAAAAGCCATTGTCGTTCTCCTTATACCGAATCGGTTGTTTGGACTTCGACAATACCTTCAGCATCGATGGCAATTGCACCGGCTGAGAATACTGCGTTGACCAAAAAGCTGGTCTTCTCAGGGATGTAATTGATTTCCGTGCGAGGAGCGATACCCTCTGCATAGCCGATAGCGTCACGGTGGAAAGCCCACAGCTTGCGCTCAGATGATGCAACAGGAAGACCACCCTCGGCGCGGTCACCGATTGTGTGGAAAGTAAAGCCGAGGAACGTGTTGAGCTCTCCAGATACCAGGGCGCGGACAGTATTGAAATCTGCGCTGGTAACCGAGGTCTCAGCAAGCAACGATGCCAAAGAGTTTGCGTGGATGATCATGTGGCGGTTGTCCATTGGGACGTTGCCTTTGTCCAGCAATTTCTTAGCAGCACGCAGTTTGGCTACGTTCAGGCCAGTATTAGTACCACCCTCGTCTTCGGTCACGATTAAGCTTGTGCTCGAACCTGCGAGTGCGTCCAAAACGATCTGGTCTTGACGGCGGCCAATAGCGGAACCAACCACCTGGACAAGCTCAGAACGCTCGTCAAAGTTAACTTTAGCCTGATTGAAGATGTCGCTGTACTCAGCGGCATTGTAATCAGTCAGCGTGCAGGTGACGTTAGAGAACGCTACGTTTAAAGGGCTAACATCGGATTGGGGAACGCGCACGGTGGCCACGCCCTTGCCGACTTTAGGGAATTTTACAGTTGAGCCTTCGACACCCCTGCGCTGACGAACCGCACCTACCAACTGGGCTTTGCCCTGGTAAGCTTGCTTAACTTCAGCGTCAAAGAGGGTTACAAAGGCGTTTGATAATGAAATCGCCATTTGAAATCTCCAAGAAAGTTAAAAAGGTTTAGTCGCTTCGGTTAGCCGGTGTTCTGGGCCTTTTGCTTGCTAGTTACGCTAGCCGCTCGTCAGCATCCGCTGCGGTAAGGGTCGATGGATATCGATTGGCCTTAAACGAATATCTAACGGTTCTAAAAATAAAATGCAAGAAAAAAAGCCACCGGTGGTTAGCCGGTGGCGTTCAAGCCTCTCCTTGCGGAGAGTGAGGAGGATTAGTTACCGAAAGTCGATGCAAACATCCGCTCGACTTTTGACCTGTAAGCCGGGTCTGTCTTGTACTTTGGATCGGCCACCATTGCGTAGAGCTCGTCCTTGCTAGCAGAACCCTCAACCGGAGCGGACTGTAAGGGAATCTTCATCCCCTCGTAGGTCTCCCGTATCTTCATAAATACACGCACCCCAGCAGCTGTGCCGCCCATGACCTTGAATTCTTCAAAGTCATCCTTGCTGAGTATTCCCTTGCGAACCAGGCCAGCACCCCAATCGCCCATGCCCTTGATGATTGCATCTGCGTTAGGGCCAAGAGCTTTGCGCTCTTCTTCGATGGTGCGAGATATCTGTTGAGCTTGCTGCCCGTTCATCGCTACGACATCGCCAACCAGCTTGTCTAGAGCCGCTTGAGATATCCCATATTCTTTTGCCCACCCCATAACGTGGCCACGCACCGGGTCATCCTCTGGAATATCTCCAAAGACCGAGGTGTCGTATTTGCCGTCAGCTGGCGGTTTGTGTTTGCCTTGAGCTATCTGCTTTCGCAGGTCTTGCCAGCTCTTGGCTATGCCCTCCAGGTCTGGAGAGGAATCGTCCTTTTTCCAGAAGTTTTCTGGCCACCAATCTGGACGCTCTAGTGGTGTATCGTCATCTTGCTCCTCGCGGTGCTCGATGTCTGAACTGCTTGGGCTTGCCTGCTGGCCTTGGTCTTCAGTAATTGATACCGAATCGAGTAGGCCAGCTTCTTGGTTTTCGCCGCTGGGCTCGCTTGCTTGGGTTTCCATTTACAGGCTCCTTGCCTTTTTGATCCGTGCTTCCAAATCCCGCACTACGCTGTTCTGCCCTTCTCGATAGAAAGCAAATGAGGGATCGCTACCCGGCACGGCAACGGGCTGCTCCAGTAGGGCAGCTCGTAACCACCCCATTAATTTCTGGCCATCTTCTGAGCCGAGCACCCGCAGACAGAGCTTGTTTAAATCTTCTACCGCCTGCTGCGCTCCACGGATATCTGTTGGTATGGCCTCTAGATCGTCCCAGCCGCCAGACATCAGGTCATACCCCCAACCAGCTGCTCAACCATCTCTGGGTTCTCCTGGGCCATTTGGGCTGCCTGCTGGGCCATCTCTTGCGCCTCGGCCATCTTCGCCTCGCGCTCGGCCTTGGTCATTCGGATCGACTGCGGAATGGCCAGCTTCTCAGCAACCATGTCGAGCATATCTCCAACCTTGATTGCCATCTGACCTTCTGGGCCAGCCTGGGCTGCAATCTGAGCGTACTGGAGAATGTTGCTGACATCTTCCATGTTCTGGGCCATTGCCAGCGGAGCTACAGCTGAGACCTTGATCTCCAGGCCATTGACCCGCAGGGGCATTGTGATAATGCCGCGCTGATCCATAACTTCAAGAATCTTGGTAACAACGGGAATAAGGGTTTCGTTGATCAACCGGCCAAAAGCCGATCCAAGGTTTTGCGAGAGCTCTTTCATCCGCTCGACTACCTCGGTGGCTGACCTGGCCGACATATTGTCCGGTGGCAAAGACTCGTCTAGCAAAATGCGCTTGATGTTTTGCACCAGGTCATTGATCACCAGCTGCGACAGGTTGAAGTCACCAGCTCGCGGCAGGGCCTTGAGCGATTCACCTTGTGGCCCACCATTACGCGCCACGGGAATAATGGCACCAGGAACAATCTTGATCGTTGCCGGGTTGAGCACGCCGTCATCAGCTGCGGTGTAGACACCGGCAATTGATAGAGATGCGTTTTTAAGCACCAGCTCTTTGACCTTGTTTAGGGTCTTGATGTCTGGCATCGCGGTTATTACCGGGCCTCGTCCATAGATCTCGCCAGCCACCTTCATGTACCGGCTTACCACCCACGGACTAGTCTTTAGCCTGCGGTAAACAATCTCTTGCTTGGTGTCCTTTTGGATAACGTGGTAGCAGTAGTCACCGCGCAGGTTATCAAAAACCGTGGCCTCTACGAACTCAAAGTCTTCCGTTGGTTTTGCCTCAATCTTGAGTTTTAGTTGGCCATCGATCTTGGCATCTTTCCATTGACGCTGGATTGATTCGCCCTTGATCCGCATACGGCGATAGACATTGTCCACCTGGCCATTGGCACCCTCTTCAAACGCCACAAGGTACTGAGGCACCGGCACAAAGTTTAGTGGGTTAACGTCATCGCCTGGTTGCACCATCATTACAGCTGTGCCGATAGAGAGGTCTAGCAAGAACTCGCCCATAGCAATATCAAAGTTTGACTGCTTGAGCGTTGCAAATAATTTCTCGGTGTAGATATCGAGCGCAGCTTGTGCCTCGCCCCTGCGATCATCTGGAATGTCTGCGCCTGGCTCAAGTCTTGCCCACTTGCGCTGCGGAGGAAAGATTCCTGATTGCAGGCGGTTAGCAAATCGTTGGGTGGAGTTGATCGCCGTGGAATCAAACACGCGATTCATTTTCTTTGCGCCGCCAACCTTTCCTTCGTAGTACCCGTCATAGAGGTTACGCTGTGGGAGCGCAAACTCGTAGGCATCTTCGTAGAGGTCTCGGAAGTCATCCTTCTTGCGTAACGCCATGTCGTGCCGCTTGAGCACATCTTCTGGCGATAGTCTCATCATCTCAGCCATTATTTAGTCCTTTTTGTGCCTTTGCGCGAAATTACGGGCTGCTTCTTTGCTACCGAAACCCCACGCTTTGAGCGCGAGCTTGAGGCGGGTGGGTCTACCTTTTTCGTCCGTGAGAGGCCCAGCCATGCCGCCAAATCGCGCAGCAAAGCTAACACGCCTCGGGTTCGTTCCAGACTTGACCGGGGATTTGAGGTTGCTGCCTTCTTTGTTCTTGAAGTATTTGCGGCCTGCTTCATTTAGTCCACCTTTTGGGTTTTGATATTTTTTCTGTACCATTATTCGTACCAATCCAACATAAGTTCTGCTTCATGCGATTGTGAGTTGACGTTGGTTATTCTGAAAAGATAAGTTGTAAGAGGTTTCAAAACAAACTCGGACGTAAATCCTTCACCACCACCGCCTGTGCCGCCTTGTCCGCTAGCAATAAACTCACCAAAGATTTCCGTTCCAAGAGAAGTTACGGTTGGCGTATGCACCGCTGCGGCTGCGCTAGTTGTTGTAATCACCCTATTGCGGCGGTGAATTGTCATTGACGTACCGCCAGACGTAGTCGGAGCTTCATAAATATAAAACTCTGACGATCCACCGCTTTGATATGTAAACACACAATGTGGGGCGTACCCAGCAGGCCAGGCAAGAGCTATATCTAAATTACCACTAACAGGCAATGGTGAGCTTTTGGTAAATGTTTTGTAAACATAAAACGCCCTACCCTCATGCAAGCGCAGATGGTTTACGTCAATTACAGGAAATGGCTTATCAGATGCTGTTAGATATGTAACCCCGTCCTTGTCAATGTAGGTTGGGGTAACAAACCTAGACTTAGTCGTAAATGATTCTTGCTGAACCTGGATGGCCATTATTTCTTAGGCTTCATTGCGGTTTTAGCTGCCTTCTTAAATGCCTCGGCAGTTGGTGCGCCTGGTGAGCCAGGCTTACGCATCTTCTCGCCAGAGCCCTCGGCTATACGTTCACGCTTTTTGTGGATGTTGGCATAGAGTCCTGGTTTCATTTTTTGGCCATCCCTGCTTGAGACATTGCAATTGCTACGGCTTGCTTCTGTGATTTAACTACCGGGCCACCCTTGCCTGAGTGCAGAGTTCCAGCCTTGTACTCGCGCATAACCTTGGCCACCTTTTTCTGCATCTTGTCTTTTTTGTCCATGATTGCCCCTATGCCATCGGGCCCGCGCCCAGGGTTGATTGGCCAACACCAGCTTCAGGTGTCAGACGCTGCTCAGACAACAGAGCTCTTCCACCACGGCGAGCTCTACGGCGAGCAAGAATTTCTTGACGCTCATCAGATGCTGCTGAAGTTTCTGCTTTTGATACTGCAGTTTTTGCCAGATCGGCAAGCGGTGTTCCTCCTTGCTTTTCTTTTATAAGACCAACCTTTTCACCAACTTCTTGAAATGGCTTAACAATACCCTTGCTGACTGATTTAGCTACTCCACCCATAATTAAACTCCTATGCGATTTCAGATGATCCTAAAGTTTGTATTCCCTGCTCCGGGGCAACCCGAGCAGCCGATAACAACATCCGTGATCCACCACGCAACCTGGCCATACGCTTTGATGCGGCCTGCTCGCCTAGCTCTCTGCGTTCTTCTTCAGCCTGTATCTTGAGCCGCGCATTTTCTTTGCGTGTCTCTTCGATAGCTCGCTCTTGTGCGCTGGTGTCTGGTTTTTTAAACATCCCGCCCATGCTTTACCTCGCCATTAAAAAATAATCTACGCCGTCTGTTCCGTACTTTCGCATCAGACACTCTTGCCTAAATCCAACCGCTGATGCCCATTTGTACGCCCGTGTATCCGTAGATCTAATGGTTATCTGTGTTCGATGCAATCCCATAGATATCGCAGAGATATCTAATACCTGTTTTGCGCTCTTGGTAAACGTAACCGGCATAGATCTCATAACGTCATCTGCTACTAACCACGCCTCGGCAACGCCCTTCCAGATTGAGACGAACCCAAAGATAGCCGCCGGTTCGTTGTAGACGAAAGCGGTAACAGCTGCGCCCATCTGCTCCTGTTGGTCAAAGACATCGATGGCCTCGTCTCGGTTGGCCACAACCAGCACCTCCTCGGATTTGATATTTATCCGAGCGGCGTGGTTTTTGTGGAATGGCATAAAGAACAGGCCCGTTCTTCTGCGGTTGTCGTTGAGTTTCTCAGCGAGTTGTAAAGACATCAAAGTCGGCATTGACCACCGTTTGAGCTATCTGTGTGTTTTGGGCAAATGTATTTTTTGTCATACGCCGGTGTTCGCCGCCACCGAGTAGCAGATATCCGAATGCGTCACCAACGTGTGAGTGTTCGTTTTTATTTGGGCTATCTCTGAATCTTTCCTGGCCAGCTCCTACGGATACCCGTTTAAAATGGTATCCACCGGCTAACGATTTTCGGAGGAGCTTGCATTGCGTATTGACAATCAATCCAGGTTTGCCGTTTATGAGCCGCTGCATCGGGGCGGCACCTGCCTCACGCCTGACCTTGAAGTCGTTAGATGGCGTGGGTTGAGCTCGCAGCCCCAGGGTTCTCAGGTGGTCAAAAGCGGTGACCTCGTAGATCGCGTCCCGCTGCATACCGGCGGGGTCACCCCAGACCATGAGCTGCGCTTTTGGAAACCGCGCATTCAACTCAGCCAGGAGCTGCTGGCCGAACCGCTCCAGGCCCATATCAAAAGTCACAATCTCATGCAGAACTATCCAACGCCCGTTAGCGAGCCGCTGACCTATGACCGCAGCTGGCGTAAGACCAAAGTCTAGGCCCACCTGTAGCGGTATGCTTGGGTCATAGTCCACCTCGCCGCTCATCAGGTTGTCATCGTACTCAGACCAGACGGGCTTGCCCTCTTGGACGTAGGTGTATTGGCCCTCGGCATAGCACCGAATCCAATCCAGGTTCTTGCCCAGCAGCATTTGCTGGTAGTAGCCTGGCGGTAGGTTAGAGATATTTTCTGCTTTCGGGTTTAACTTCCACCACCGGCCAGAAGAGAAAATGTGATCGTTGGCCTCTGGGTTCTCTGGTAGGTCACCTGGAGATACCTCGATCACCCCGCCTGGTTGCCTGTAGAACTTCCAAGCATACGGCCCGGTCATCTTTTCTTTCTCGGCCATCCTGAAGTACCAATGGTCATCATCCATCGGGTTGGTGTCGAGCCAGATACCGTGCCAGGTGGCACCGCCGTCTCGCTTGGTTGGGTAGCGGCCAACCCGGTGGGTGAGCCCATCGATTACCGCCTTTGGCAGCTCTCGGGCTTCGTTGACCCACGCACCCGTGAGCTCAAGGGAGAGCAGCTTGCGAACATCCTTGGGTTGGTCTAGGGCCAGAAAGATCACCTCGCAGTCGATCCCAGATGCACCCTCTCTCGATGGCAGGCGTATGTGGTGGGTAATCGGTGGTGTCCACAGCATCGGCCCGAATGTGTTCTCTGGAAACAGGTCTTGCCAGGTCTTGATCGTGGTGGTTTTGAGCTCCGGGTAGCTGTTACGCACAATCACAAACCGGGTATATCTGATGCCATCCACGGGGCTGGGCTTTTGCCTTACAGCTCGCATCATTATCTCAGCTGCACAGGCGTAGCTTTTACCCGATCCAACCGGGCCCATGAGGCCACGGACAAACGCATCAGACTGCAAGAACCCCCAGACTGATGGAGACCTGGAAAAATCTAAATTCAGTCCGGTAGATGGGGTTTGTTTTTGGCTGCGCTCTTTAGTTTTTGTCATTCTCTTTTCGTATATCTATGATGATTGTTATCACCACTATGGCCATCATTGAAAGAAAGAAAATACCCGCGCTTTGAGCGTTCAAGTGGGCAATGCTATTGATCCAATCTTGTTTCATCTTTCACCTCCACATCGATGGGTTCTGGGGCCTGGACGTTGATTCCGATTACTGACGGTTTATCTGATCCATCGTCCGGGCTATCCAGGAGCCCAGACGCTTTAGCAAGTAAGCGGAGCACGCCAACTTTGTCGTAGAGTTCAACGTCCAGCGTCTGCGAACCATCCTTCTCACGCTTGACCCTGATATTTTTGATTGCCTGCAAGGCGTGGTCAGGAATTTGACTTGCCGCTTTAACCTTGACATTTCCGTCCTCGTCCCAAGTTAGGATATCTGTGATCTTAGTGTTGGCCATGCACAGCAAAGAAAACGCAATGGCCTCTCGGTTTTCCGTAATCGTTGCAGACCTCTCCATGCGCCTGGAGATCGAGCGCACCCCGCCCCAGTTCTTGAGGCTGGGCACCTGCTCGGATATACGCGACTTAGGTCTGGCCATCAGAACGGGATATCTTCATCGAGATCCACAAACCCGTTGGCTTTAGCTTTGTTGTGGTTGTCCTGGGCTGGGAATGGTTTGTGAGCTGCGGAGTAGGAATCACCCTGGGCCGCCACCTCTTTGCCAATCTTTACCTGATACCAGGTCTTCCCATCCGAGTTCTTGGGGTTGATGTCCAGCCAATGGGTCTTGCCATCTGGCAGCATTACCTTACCCCGGAAAGCAGAGTGCCAATCCTCGGTTCTCTTCTCGTTTGGCCAGGCAGAACCCTGACCAGGTTTCATCTCATACGCCATGTGTATATCTCCTCAAGGTTGTAAGTCTGATTCTTTGATTGCGGATAGGTACTCGTCAGCTTGCATCAGAGCTATCTTCTGAGCTGCCAGGGCCTCTGCAATCTGTGCCACGGTAAATCCTCTGCGTAGCAATTGCAACACAAAGTCACGCAAGATATCTTCCATCGTCATACATCTCCTCCAAGTAAAGTCAAAAACCTGTGCCATGAAAATGTGGGGAAAATTTGAGGGGTTCACCCATACGCACAGGCCCACACCGGGGGGGCCATAGGTACCCCTCCCGCAGACGGCCAGGATCGCAATGGCCACCCCTCCCACCCGTGTCCAGATGCATAGGAACGTATGCCTTTGTACGGAATCGCATAGCGGGCTCTGGCTGGCCTTGCGCTGCCCTGGGTAAGCAAGGGTAGCAACCCATCTCTACGGAGCCAGCAGAGAGGCTGTAATCGCGTCCTAGAGGCATCAGCATCCGGTAGCCTCCCCTGCCAATTGCTCACAGACCTCAGACAACCGTAGGTGAACCGGCATGGTCTGGCAGGCATCGATGAACCTTTCCCGGCTGACCCCAACCTCGCACATGATCGCAGCGCAGCGCAGGTCAACCTCATCGATCCGTGTTGTCCTAACAAACCTATGTTTACTTATGTCTTCATAAATACTTAATACCTCTTCATAACCTATGTTTTTCTGTGTTTGGACAACACCTGTGTTGTCTATGATGTTGTCTATGAGAGGCTCTACATTGACAACCTGTGTGTTGTCTATGTGAGGTGTCTTTGGTGTTGGTTTTGCCTTCGGTTTCCTTGCCACGATATCTCCAATCCTTTCTGGTTTGTTGTAGTGAAATCCATCCCTGCCAGCTAGCCCTCCGAGCAGCTCTTTGAGTCTCTTTCGGTTAGCTGCCATCTGCTCCTCGGTGAACTCAGGCTCGGTGGCCTGCGCTGTCTCTGCCTTGATCTGATGCGGTGGCCTGGTGTCTTCCTGGCCGCTGGTGATAGCTATCGCATCCTCTGCCTTGATCTCGGTGTCGTAGATCACCCTGGTTGTGTTGGCTCGCTCGCCCCTGAATCCCTTTGACATGACCTCAATGTGGCCACGGTCTCGCAGCTGCTTCATAGCTCTCGCTACCTGCTGCTTGGCCACGCCCAGGTGCTCGGCAATGCGTTGCTGGCCAACCCAGGTTATCCCAGCTCTGTTGGCGTATGAGCACAGCAACACCAAGACCTTGACCGAGAACCCGTGGAGCTCGGTATCGAGCGCAGCTCTCATCGGAACCACGGCGAACTTACGCTGGTCAGGCGGTGCCTGCTTCTCGATTATCTTAGGCCGCTTGGGCAGCTTGAACTCGATCACATTGGCAGGTATTGCGCTCATCTAGCACCCCATTTGTATTTGCACCAATCCTCCCAGGTTGCATATCCATCATCGGCGGCCATCTTGTCGCGGCCAACAGCTCGGCCATAGATGTGGGACGCATAACTTTTGCTAATCCCAAGCACTTTGGCAACTTCTAAATTTGTTTTTCCAGCTTTACGCAACCGCTTGACCTCGGCATCCAATTGACGCTGTCGCTGTGTTCTTTCTTCCCAGTTCATGCTTTCTTCTCCTCTCGATAACGCCATATCCTCATCATCTCTTCCCGTAACGCCACTCGGGCGGCTCGCCCTCTCTTCTCTTCCACAGCATCGAGGTAAGCCAGGCGGGTCTTCTTGGTGCGATATCTCTTGAGTACCCAGAGAGCTTCCCCGTGGAGCCAATACTTTTCAGAATAATTCCCAACAGAGCCACCGTAAGACAGATTGACCATCCGACTATCAGGGTGCACACAGCCGCAAGACCGGCAGCGTAGCTCATCACTCTGGGTGGTATGCGGAGCATCCGTTGACCCTCCCTGTCGTTGGCTTATCAAAGAACCGACACCATAAAAACCATCCCCGAAAGCTTACGTTCTTGCAGTCGGCACAGCTCGACTTCTCTGGTTCTCCACGCAAGTCGCACATTGCCACCGCCGGTTCTTGCCCTGGTTCAATAGTTTCCATACCCCTCCCTTTGCCTGTCTGCGGTGCCTGCAATGCGAGCACCACCTGGTTCCAAGTAATTCCTCTTCCCGCTTGGTAACGTGCTGGTAGAGCTCGTTAGGCATTGAGATCCTCCCTCACGGCCTTACAGAACCAATCCAGAGGCACCACAGCCCTCCAGGGTTGCCCAGAGCGTCTAAAGATCACCACAGGCACAGGCGAGCCAACAGAGCCCTCAGAATCGATTTCAGAGCTGGTGGTAACCGAGAGCTCCACCTGGCGGCACCAATCCTCGATGGCCAACCGCTCCTGGCGTTTAACCTCGATGCAAAACCGGCCTATCTCGATGTCGTGGCCACCGTCTCTCGCCTGGCCAAGCTTGCGCTTAACCTCAAACCCCAGCTGCTCGGTGAGTATCGCAGCGAGCTCGCGCTCGCCCGTGGCCCCCTTGTTACGCCTGCCCCGGCCATTCATTGGATGTCTGGCTGATTGGCAATCAGGGCATCTAGCCGGTTGTCCACCTCCAGGTGCTCGGCCAGGTGAGTCTCGATGAGCTCGTGCAAGATAGCCGTGCGATCCTTCTTTAACTTCTTGCTAGCAGCTGCCAGCAGGTGCCTGGCCTGTGGGCGCAGGCGAAAGTAGAACCCAGAAAACTCAGTTGTTGCCATATATCCCCCCGGTTAAATAGGCGTAAGGATATACCTGTGGATATCTTTTTTGCAATAGGGTGTTGACAGGCAGATATCTATCGTGCTCAACTCTCACCTGGGCGCAGATATCTGTGTCCATCAACTACCACAGATGGAGATTGAGAATGACAACCTACATTGCTTACTACCGCGTATCCACAGACCGCCAGGGCCAATCTGGCCTTGGTCTTGAGGCACAGCAGGCAGCTGTGGCCAACTACCGCGAGCAGATTGTTTTTGAATTTACAGAGATTGAGTCTGGCAAGAACGATAACCGGCCACAACTTGCGTTAGCTCTTGAGCTCTGCCGAAAGCACGATGCAGCTCTACTCATTGCAAAGATTGATCGCCTCTCGCGTGATGCGGCGTTCTTGCTGACGCTACGCAAGGCCGGTGTCGATATCGTTGCAGCTGATATGCCCAACGCAGGCACATTGGAGTTCGGCATCCGCGCTGTGTTCGCACAGCATGAGCGTGAAGAGATATCCAAGCGCACCAAGGCCGCGCTGCAAGCTGCTAGAGCTCGCGGTGTACGCCTGGGCTCACCCAAACCAGCAGCTGGTGGCGCAGTCATGGCCGCAGCAGCTGATCAGTACGCAGCCACCGTGGCACCGATTGTTCGCTCAATTGTGGCCAAGATGCCTGCTGCATCCCTGCGTGCAATCGCCAAGCAGCTCCAGGCCGAGAGCGTGCAGACCGCCCGTGGCGGCACTACCTGGTCACCGTCCCAGGTATCAAACCTATTGCAGCGTATAGCTGCTTAACCCCGAGGAGAGTAGATATGAGAAGAAAGTATGACCCCATGATTGACCCCAGGCTCAACCACGCCAAGAGCTGGCGCGATATGTTGCCGGTGGAGCCAGCCGAGGTAGATGAGCCAGCCTGGCTCAAGGTAGCAGGCGCAGCTGCTCTGGCCGCGCTCTTTTTAATCGTTGCATTTGTTTGAGGAGCTCACGCTATGAACCAGAACGCATGGATTCTTGAGGAGCTGCAACGTGGAGCTCACGTTACGCCAATCGCTGCGTTAGCCGGGTGCCAATGCTTTCGCCTGGCAGCCAGGATCGCAGAGCTGCGCGAGATTGGCCACAACATCCACACCACAATGATTTACACAAACGGCAAGCGTTACGCGAGCTATCGACTAATCAAATCAAAAGGAAAAGCAAAATGAAAGCTTATGGAAAAGTAACACCGGACGATCAGGCCAGCGGATCGATGCTGCCTGCCATCCTGGGCATCTCCGACTACTCCACACCCAACGACAGCTTACAGACCTGCATTCGGGCCATAGATGGCCTGGAGCGCGAGGACATCAGCAATGAGGCAATGGGTTGGGGCAACGATTTTGAGGGCCGCATTCTGATTCGCGCAGCTGAGAGGCTGGGCCTCGACAACCTGGAGCTCGATCACCAGGCACCCTACCACCACAAGCTGCTCAAGCTTGCGTGCTCGCTCGATGGCACAGCTGATGGCCGTGGCCTGGTGGTTGAGACCAACCCAGACCTGGGCATCTACGTCATGGGCCAGCCCAGCATCAAGCTCGATGGCGTGGGCATCCTTGAGGCCAAGTTGACCGCAGCTGACGTAGAAGATGCCCCACCGCTTTACCGTGGCCCGGTGCAGTTGCAAGCACAGATGGATTGCTTTGGTGCCACCTGGGGGGCCGTGTGTACGCTCTACAAGGGGACTAAGATGCGGATCTTTTTGTTTGCCAGGCATGAGCCCACGTTGGCCATGATCTCGCGTGCTGTCATCGAGTTTGAGGGCAAGCTCCAGAAGTACCGCGAGACCAAGGTCATCGATTGGTATCCACCCAAGGATTCAGCGGATGCCAATCGGATGTTCCCGGTGGGCAATGAGGAAGATGAGGTGGTGTACCTGGGCGAGGAGGAAGACTACTGGGCACACAGCATTCTTGAGGCTAAGAAGAAAATCGAGGCAGCTGAGAAAGACATTGACGATGCCGAAAAAAAGCTCAAAGAAATTTTGGGCAAGAGTACGCATGGCCAAACCAGCAAGCATGAGATCTACTGGCCAATGCGCCACTATGAGGCCCAGCCATCCCGTATCACGCCAGCCAAAGAGGCCCGTGTGGTGCGTCAGTCCACACTCAAGATCAAGGTGCGGAAATGAACCAGGGCGATCAAAAGCTTATGAACGCACGCCTGCAAGCAGCTCTGAAGTTGCAGGCTCTGTGCTTTGACGCTGCCAACAGAACACCCGGCAGCTTTATGAATCGAGACCGCGCAATGGATGTAGTCGATGCGCTGGTTACGGTGATGTTAACTACGATAGATACCTACACAACTGAGGAGAAACAAAATGCAAGTAGTTCAAAGTAACCAGGGTTTTGCCCCTGTCACACTCGATGAGGCTATGAGGTTCTCGGATATGCTGGCCAAGTCTCAGATGGTTCCCAAGGCATACCAGGGCAAGCCAGAAGATGTCCTGGTAGCCGTTCAATGGGGCCGCGAGCTGGGCCTGGCACCGCTCCAGGCACTCCAGAACATTGCCTGCATTAACGGCAAGCCATCTGTCTACGGTGACGCAGCTATGGCCCTGGTACAGGCCAGCCCGGTCTGCGAGAACATCGAGGAATACTTTGAGGGAGAGGGGAGCCCCAACCCGGTAGCAGTCTGCGTTGCCCACCGCAGGGGACGCACGCCGGTCACGGTCAAGTTCTCAGTCGAGGATGCCAAGAGAGCCGGGCTCTGGGGCAAGACCGGCCCCTGGCAGGCGTACCCCAAGCGGATGATGCAAATGCGAGCCCGAGGCTTTGCCCTGCGAGATGCCTTCCCAGACGTTTTAAAGGGCCTTATAACCGTTGAAGAGGCCCAGGACTATCCGAGTTCTGGGGAGAAAGACATAACCCCGCCACGGCCCTCTAATCCTCTTGATGCTCTGGCTCCTCCCGCCACCAGTACACCAACCGAGGTGTTACAAACACCACCCGAATTGTTGGATCAGCAACCGGAAGAGGTGGTGGAGGTGGTGGAGCCGTCCGAGGCCACCGAGACTGCCTGGGATCTTCAGATACCTGGTGGTGAACCGAGACCCTGCGAGAACGCTGGTAGCTGGGTCGCGGCCTACCTGGAGCTGGTTGGTAAGGTCGCAAAAGCTGGTAAGGCATCAGCTCAAGCCAGGCTCGATGGGTTACAGAAGCTGCGGAACTCCAACACCGAGCCGCTCAAGAAGCTGTCAGTCGAGCAGCGCATGGAGCTCACCGCAGCTCTGGCCAAGTTTGTGACACCTCTCAAAGAGATGGCCGCAGCTGAGAAGAACTAAGCAACAAGGCCGGGGAGATAGACCGTCTTCCCGTCCTTCTTGGTAGCCGTCAGGTTTTGTTTCTTTAGATTCGCCGGGTCGTAGCTCACATGAACCCACCCGCTATCCGGTACACCAGGCGTGTAGAACTCAAGTATCAGCTGCGTGTACTCAAGGTTATCCATGATCCACACGGCTAGGTCCGCGTTTGGGATGCTCGGGATTTCGATGTCCGCTGCTTGCCCTTTGCAGTGGTCCGACGTGGGCGAGCCACCAACTTTTTGGTTGGCCGCGGGGCTGCGGTAACCGGAGTTGACTTTGACCCCCGTGTTGAAATGGTTTCTAACAGGTTGAAGAATCTTTTCACATAGTCTTTTAAGGTTTTCAATTTCGGTCTCCCCAGGTGTGTTGTCAATGTTGTGGCGCAGAGCGGTCTCGCTCTTTACCAGTTCCTCTAAAGTAAAGTTG
>Ga0315909_10001213_pt1 | contig 34701 bp, 36 predicted proteins | sample LakEriMetagenome_11_FD_203527 | JGI IMG/M metagenome (GOLD analysis project Ga0315909, IMG submission 203527) | Freshwater fungal communities from buoy surface, Lake Erie, Ohio, United States - Buoy 2 MA125 | ecosystem: Environmental > Aquatic > Freshwater > Lake | place: USA: Lake Erie, Ohio... | reverse complement strand
GGCGGCAGTTATATGATTAGGGATGTAGGTACTACAGATTGGGAAGCATTGGGCGCAGGTCCAGATGCAGCCGCAGGTAAAATTTTTACTGCTTCAACTAACGGTGTTGGCTTAACTACTGATGGTTATGTTTATCCAATTGGTGTTTGCACATTAGTAAACGTAGCAGATGCAAGTTTGACAAGAAATCAAATGAACATTAACTTAAACAAAGCTAGTGGACCAGATGTGTTTGCGGCTTATGTTACTGACCACTTTGCTGTTGACTTCACTGACAATGGTATAGATGAAAATCCAGGTACTAAGTATATTGCAACATTGGACGGTGCAAGTGGCACACCGGACGATGCAACAGGCTTAATTTATGTAGCAGTTGATAACTATTGCTAATCAGTTTATACTGAGACAAAAAGCCGCTTCATGCGGCTTTTTTTATGAGGTTTTGTAATTTAGTTTGAACCACATCAAAGTTGATTGTGTTAAACAATCCGGGATGTAATGGCTTTGGATAATGTTCACTATCTAACCATGCATAACCGCAATGCTCATCATTTAATATGGGTATAAATTCATTATCAGTTTTACAAAAAAATGTGTGGTACGTAAATGTGTTATTGATAAATTTTTGAATAGGGACTAGTTTAGCGTTTTTTGGGAAGTATGATATTTCTTCTGTGCATTCTCTTTCAATGCCTTCAAACAATGTTTCATCATTTTCTATTTTGCCACCAGGTATACCCCAATTACCCGGATTCTTATTATCGTTTCTTAGTAGAAATAAAAAACGTTGGGTATTAGAAGCGTAAAAGAAAATTCCCGCAGATGTATTATTCATACTATGATTTATCATAGTATTAGATGACTATAGAATAATCACCCTGGTCATACCAACCTTCATAACTCTTCATCCACATAGCTTCGGCGTAACGGTATTGAATGTTTGTTGTTAAATTGGTTACATATTGTACATCGGTAAGTTGAGTACTGTCAAAACTTACTAACCAGTTAGAACCGTCATATTCAATTATATCATTAGCATTGGCTACTAGATTACCCCATGCAACTGCAGGTTCATCGTTGAGTATACTTCCAATACTTTCTACAATCAAATACCGTTGTCCTGCACTGGCTGCTGGTAGTCCTGAATCAGGGCCTTTAATCAAGGGATTAATGATACTATCTACAGGATCTAGTGTATTTTCAGGTAATGTATCTAGGTCAACATCAAATATCAATAGTCTATCATCATTTGGATTGTATGCTATTGTACCCACAATCTCTGTTTCCATATATGGATTCTGTAACCAAATCTGACTTATACCGGGCTTTATAGTACCGTAAGCATTTAACACACTCTTCCAATATAGGTCAGTAGACGGACTGTCAGGTAAATCAAGTGTAGTATTTCTAGGATAAAAATCTTGATTTGCCGGAAGTATTTGTAAACTATTTCCTATGTACAATATCTTATATCCATAAGGAGTAATTTTTTGTCTAGTTCCTAATAGCATATCATCGTCTTGCATATCGGTAAGAGCGTTGCCTTTGAAAATACTTGCAATGATTTTGTGAATAACACCTAGTTTCTTAATCTTAGCACTACTACTAATCCATACTGGCATATAAAATTTCCAAGTCATTACATCAATGGGATTACCTGTACCTTGCGGAATAGTTCTACTACTGAATGTTAATCCATCTTGGTATACAACACTTAGACTTGTCCAGTCAATAAAGTTATCTGTACTTTGTATTTCCATAGCAGGATTAAACAATACTCCTAACTGCTCAATCAATTCTAATTTCTGATTATAGTTAGTAGTCCAGAAGTCTACAGTGACTCTTAATGTATAGGGTACAGGCATAATACGTTCAACCGTAAATGCTTGTCCTTGTGTTTGTTCATATTGCCCTGTTTGTGTATTGAATGTACGTTGTCTTACTGATAGCTTATCAATGAAGTATGGATCTTGTGTGCGTTTTTGGTCGTATTCTAGTCCAGTAATATAATATGTAATCAATGGTGCACTGGGTAAACTGCTAGGACTATTATTAGCAATAACAGTTGATACTTGTCTACTACTATCCCCGTACATTATAGGAACACGAATTAAAATTTCATTACCTGCAGGATCTTTTCCTTTTGTAACGTACCAGTCACTAAAGATTCTTGCAAATTGAACTAGGAACCTTCGTATTTGATTATCATAAAAAAACTTTGCCATTTTGTGCCTTAATCGGGTTGAATTGTTAATAACGTAGAGAGCGGTTGTTGTTGTGGTATAACCGTACCATCTGTTAATGTAGTTGTTTGTGTATTGTTGATGAATGACCCGAACAACGTTTGGTCGGATGATGTAACATCCCCTTCAGCACGTACATTTTGGCTGATTCTAATCCATAGTGAACCGTCCCAACGATACAATAATTGTGGTAGATAATCTGTGCGTAAGAAATAATCACCTAAGCTAGGATTAACAGGGAATGTTATTCCAGAACCAACTGGTAATCCGTTTGGTGCAGTACCATCACCTATCATATACCCATCTGTATAGCCAAATCCTTGTGGACTACTACGTGCAATGAATTGGAATCTAGGATCACAATCAGCACGGAAATCCATTTCCTGAGATACTGTATATTGGAAACTTGCACCTACTGTTATTGCGGTACCTGCAGGCATTTTGGCTATTGTGGGGTTATTAATTATAAATGTATTATTAACATAGTCAACTGAGACTACTCTTGTATCAAAATCAAACACAGGTATTATCGTACCGTTAGGTGATGTTACGGTAGCAGTAACATCTATCTCTGCTACTAAATCTTTAGTAACGTCCTGCACACTAATTTCAGTTGTGCCAATCGGAACCTCAAGAGAAGTAATTTCAAAGCTAGGGAAGTTGTCTGCTGTTGAATAGGTGTTATCTGAAGTGCCGTATGGTCCTGTAATTGGACCTACTGCCTTAGCAGTTAATACTAATGTTCCATCAACTTGTCCGGAGTTAGCATCAGTTCTTTCTGGATTTAGTTTAGCAGTCTGCAAACTTAATGTCATTAATTCTCGCAACTTGTCTGCATCATCATGTGAGAGTGACCATAACTTTTTAAGTGTGGCTGCACCAATTTTAATAACTGGACTTGGATTTGCATATCTTGCACTACTCATAAATACTACCACTGAACTAGGAACAGGTGGTCCGTTCGGTATAATAATATTGACTGGTGGTGCAGGCTGTCCATCAAACGTTGGATTAACATATAGTTGACTACGGTCATAACCTGTCTTGGGAACTAGTCTCGCTGCCTCTGCAATTGCCGCATCATTGATTGCTATGTTTTTATTATATCTTCCTATGATATCACGTAAGTTATCAGCGGTGTCAAGTTGCCAGTATAAAGGATCAGTTGGTGCTATACCAGCTGGTACATTTTGTATAGGTGTATATGTCTTATCTCCGTATGTAACCGTATATCCTGTAACGTATGCTTTAGTAGGATCCCAATCACCTAAGTAATTATCTTTCTCAATAGGTTGACTTAGTATGTTGCTAAATTCCTGACTGTCCACTAGTGGCTCACATTTGATTCGCCATAAATGAGGGTACCATGTTTGACTAAATCCTTCGCTAGCAAAGTTACCATCAGTTATTTGATAATATCTACGCAATCCAATTGGAATAGCCTCATTTAATGGGTGATAATCTGTTAAGTGAGGTAACTCTAATACGTCCCCTACCATTAACTTGCGACCTATTAGTTCTATCATGTCATTATAATGCACTGTCACAAAAACAATGTCATTATTAAGAAACAATCCAAACTGACTTAGGTCAAAGTCTAAATTTTGTACGTTATAGTGACCACGCAATCTATAGATGGTGGTATCATATTTTCTGTCACGGTTCTCTAAGAACAACAAATCTTGTATATTTGTCGGATCCAGAGTATTATATTGTGGTTGAGTCAAGTCGGTACTAGCGCCCTGATTAGGTATTCCTAAATACTTGTGTATGTATAAATCTGTACCCCCAACAACAAACATCTCCTTGATGGTTCTATCAAGGAATTTGAAATCTTTTGATTTTTCTGGACGATATAATGAAAGTCTTGGCATATTGTGATCCGTTTACTTAGTATTTATTACAAAAGTATTACCTCTGTAGGTTGACAACAATTGGAAAATCATATATAATAATATCATTATTAACAGGAGCAACCATGGCAATACGCAAACCCAAAGCAACATCAGACCACTTTATTAAAGCATTGAACCCTAGGGATGCTGATACAAAATATATGGGTGAAGAACCTTATTTCCCGTTGCAACCTGATGCTGATGGTCGTAAACTTGCATTGACTAATAGCTTTACTTGGTACAATAGGTTCTATGGTAAAAAAGATGCCAAAGAACTATTGTGTCAATATTTAGATAGCCATGACCGAACCGCTGATGCCAAATATTTGCGTAGGGTGCATGAATCTGAATTCATTATGACATTGTGCTGGTTAGCACGTATGACTTTGCGTGGTTTGGAGTTAAATGACCATGAAGAACTAACCCTACAAAATGAAATCAGTAGGTTGCTAAAATTAGTCCACAAGCCGGAATTAGTTGAGAAAGAAAAAGAGCCTAGTAATCGTCCCAATGTGCAGGAGATTATGCGTGAAAAAGCATTAGAAGCCGCTGGCGAACTTGAATCTATTTTTGATGAATGGATTACTGACATCAAGGTGACACAAAAAACAGTTGACATTGTTGCTAAGTTTAATGTCATGCCACAACATATCCCGTTGATTGTCGATATTTGGAAACGCAAGCAACAAGAGTTTGAACAAGTCTCAGAAGGACAGGATGAACAATTGAATGAAGCCTATAGTTATCTAGGCAAAGTTAAATTGCGTAACACACTTAAATTTATTGAGCAAGTATTAAGTGACTTGAACAGTTACATTTCAATTAAGAAAGCAAGCAAAGCACCTCGCAAACGCAAAGCGGTTCCTGTTGAGAAGATTGTCGCTAAACTCAAGTATTTGAAGGAACACAAAGATCCTGTTAACAAACTTGACTTGATTAGTGTGCATCCAACTAAACTTCACGGCGCCAGTGAGGCATGGGTCTATGATACTGCAAAACGTAAGATGCATCATTATATTGCTGACGAGTATTCAAAAGCATTTACTGTTAAGGGTAATACGATTCTTGGATTTGACAACACCGCAAGTGAAATCAAAACACTACGCAAGCCCGGTGAACAGATTAAAGAAATTATGGGTAGCAAGCCAGCCGCACGTAAATACTTTAAAGACATTAAAGCAGTAGCTACTACTCCTAATGGTCGCTTTAATGAGAATATGGTTATATTGAAGGCTTTTTAATGAGTATAGAAAAACGAATGTTAGAAATGATGGAACCAATTGACAAGTCCATCCAATTAACTGACAATGATGAGGATATGCTAATGTTAGCCTGTGCAATGATGCAACGTGTCAAAGAGATATTTGACAATCAAATTGGAGTAGAAGGTAGAAAAACAATGTTTAAGGAATTATTAAAATGAGTGAGAAGAATGTAGATTTAACTAAGTACATGGAATTTGTTGAGGCTGTAACTAGCGAACCTAGCAATGACCTCACAACCTTCATGGATCGTTGTGACGAATTGGACGGTAACTTTGATTTAGCAACACAAAAACATGGTCCTGATATCAATGTACCTCTATTGTTGACAGCATGTTTAGGATTAGCAGCCGAATCAGGTGAATTTATTGAGATACCTAAAAAGATTTTCTTTCAAGGTAAACACCTATCCGACGAAAATCTCTTTCACATGAAACGTGAATTGGGTGATATCATGTGGTACTGGATTAACGCTTGCAGGGCACTTCGCCTAGACCCCAATGAAGTCATTGCTGAGAATGTAAAGAAACTAGAAAGCCGCTATCCCGGTGGTTCTTTTAATGTTCATAATAGTGAAAATCGCAAAGCAGGCGATTTGTAAGATGAACGGTTCTCCAGATAAATACAATATCTGGAGAACAATATGGCAGGTCTTACCTTAGACGAATTAAAAGAAGAATTATTTAGAAGCCTACGACTACGTTTGGGAGACGGTATTGTAGATGTTGAATTGGATCCTGAACACTATGAAGCCGCATATCAATATGCAGTAAAGATATATCGCCAAAGGGCACAGAATTCTACGCAGGAGTCATACACACTTCTAAAGATGGAAAAGAATCAAAATGTCTATACATTACCTAGCGAATTCATTAATGTGCGACAACTTTTCCGAAGAACAGTTGGTTTAGAAACAGGTCCTTCTGCTAGTAGTTTTGATCCATTTTCTAGTGCGATTCTTAATACATATTTGCTTAACTACAACTATGCAGGTGGTTTAGCAACATACGATTTTTATGCTCAATATATTGAATTAGCCGCACGTATGTTTGGTGGTTATGTCATATATACCTTCAACCCTGTAACAAAGGAATTGCGTATTGTTCGTGACCCTAAGGGTAGTGGAGAACAAGTATTAATTTGGGCAGACATATTAAGACCAGAACAACAGTTATTACAAGATCCGGGTGCAGGCATTTGGATTGGTGATTGGACACTTAGTCAATTAAAATTAATTCTTGGTGAAGCACGTGAAAAATTTGGTACTATTGCGGGTCCAGGTGGCGGCACAACATTAAATGGTGCGGCCCTAAAGAGCGAAGGTAAAGCAATGCAAGACCAATTATTAGAAGACCTAAAGAGATTTGTTGATTATAGCCAACCATATAGTTTTATTATTGGTTAAATCAGAGTTTACTTTTTCACAGTATTGTAATATAATTACACTATAGGAGAGTCATACATGATTATTGGTGTAACAGGATTTATTGGTAGTGGAAAAGATACAGTAGCAAATTATCTCACTACATTTCATGGATATAAACGAATTAGTTTTGCAGGCACATTAAAAGATTCAGTAGCCGCAGTCTTTGGTTGGGACCGCGATATGCTTGAGGGCACTACAAAATCTAGCAGAGAATGGCGTGAGCAATTAGACCTGTGGTGGAGTGAACGATTAGGTATTCCTGAACTTACCCCTAGGTGGGTACTACAACAGTGGGGTACTGAGGTATGTCGTGAAGGCTTTCATAATGACATCTGGGTAGCAAGCGTAGAAAATCAACTTCGCAAGGCAAAAGACAATATTGTAATCACTGACTGTCGTTTTACTAACGAAATTGAGGCTATCAAAAATGCAGGCGGAATAACTATTCGTGTTGAGAGGGGTGAAAAACCCGAGTGGTACGACTCAGCAATTGCATACAATCGTGGTCCAAATAGTAATAGTCTATGGTCTATTAGCAAATCTAAGTTAGATAGACTTAAAATTCATGCCAGTGAATATAGTAGTGTAGGTCTACAACATGATTATTATCTAAATAATAATTCTACTATAGATGATTTACATACGCAAGTTGAATCAATAATCAACCTGTAAATCTCCCCGACGCCAAGTAACTTCTTTGCGTTTTATTACCTCTACACAATTTAAACAGATTGTTCTTAGATTAATATAATCGTTGTTTTTTAAGTCTCCGTCAATATGATATACTGTCATTTGACTGGGGTACGAACTTTTAAACCCGCATACATCACATGTGGGTTTTTTCTTATATCCTGTTTTCTGCCAATTAGGTACTCTAGGTTTTTTCTTAGTTTTCTTGCTGCCGCATTCATCACATATGCTTCTATAATATATTTTATCATTGCGATGATAATTGACGGCACATAAATTTTTATTACATTCTTTACAGATAGGACGTTTCATCTAGTATTTACATAAAAACCTTTAAAGGTATGGTTATATGGTGTTTTTTAATATTTTCGCTAAATATTAATACGATTAGGGCGTTAACCCTCAAAATCATAACATAAAGGAAATTTAACATGGCACTAGTATCACCAGGCGTAGAAGTAACAATCATTGACCAAAGTCAGTATTTACCTGCAGCCTCTAATTCAGTACCCCTTGTATTGTTGGCAACTGCAACTAACAAGGCAAACGCGGCTGGAACAGGAGTGGCAGCAGCCACTACAGCGGCAAATGCAAATAAATTATATCAGGTAACAAGTCAGCGTGACCTTGTAAATCTATTCGGAACACCTTTCTTCTATAAAACTACAAACGGAACTCCAATTCAAGGATATGAATTAAATGAATATGGATTATTAGCTGCCTATTCTTTACTAGGAACAACTAATCGTTGCTTTATCTTAAGAGCAGACATTGATTTAGGAAGTCTAGTAGGAACATTAAGTCGTCCAGTAGGAGATCCAGAAGATGGACAATATTGGTTAGATACTACAAATAGTACATGGGGTATCTATCAATTTAACGCAAGTACAGGAAAGTTTACAAATCAAACTCCATTAGTTATTGTAGATTCAGAATATATTGTAAGTGGTATTCCTACAGAAGCAGTCGGAACTATTGGTTCTTATGCTGTTATTCCACTTGAAATCACAGATGATGACTATGCAGTTGGTACATATTTCTATAAAACCTACACTAATGCATGGGTTAGAGTTGGTTCAAGTGCGTGGAAACTTGCTTTAGCAACAGCAACAGGTACTGTATCTAATCCAGCATTTGCTAGCACCGCTGAATTTACTATTAGCATCAATGGTGCATATACAAGAGCAGTTTCTATAGCTGGTGGTGACACAGTAGATGACATAGTTAACACTATCAATGGACTTAATATTGCATATCTTCAGGCTAGAAATCTTGAAGGTAAATTAGTTGTTTCTTATGGTAGCCCGGAAATTAACCAGTATATTGCATTTACTAATACAACTGGTACTCCGTTGACTACTTTAGGTATTACTGCTAGCACCCCATATTATACACCTGATGTATCATACGGAACAAGCGCACAAATGCCATTATGGACAACTGGTCAATTATATCCACACCCAACAGGTTCATTATGGATCAAGACAAGTATTGCAGGTGCTGGATCAGATTATATGGTTTCTCAATATAATGCTGGAACAGATGTTTGGGCAAGTCTTGAAGTATCAAAATTTCAAACTCCGGGTATAGCTACAGCTACATTAGATTCCTCTGGTGGTAAAACTATTCCAGCTGGTACATTGATTGGTACTGTAGGCGAGACTGACAATTATGCTACAAATTCAACAGTAGTTTTATGGAAAAGAAAAACAACAGGTGAAATGTCTGTTGTTGGAGTTGAGACAACTGTTTCAATCACTAACGGTGGGATATTAGTTATAGTTCCTTCTACACCGGGTGTAGGTGAAACTACTGTATTATCACCATATAATTTGACATTAAACGCAGGCGATGATGCAACTGATGTAGTTACAAAATGGTTGGCATTAGATATCCCTTATACTGACATTGGATTAACTACTACTGGAGCTATTGAAATAACACATACGTTAGGCGGAGATATCTTCCTAACTGACTTCTATTCCACTGGTATTAGTAATGGTATTATTGACGATATGGGATTTGGTTCATCTAATCCAGATACTGATTATCTATTACAAGCTAATTATAGAAACCAATCTGCTGTACAAAGCGCAGTAGCACCAGCAGGCGGTACTGGTGCAGTATTTGATATTATAAATCGCGGCGACTTCTATGAAATTAATGTGGTAACACCAGGATCAGGCTATAGTGTAAATGACTTGATTACTATTCCGGGTGCAAGTTTAGGCGGTGCAACAAGTGCTAACAACTTAGTTATTTCTGTTCAAGCAGTAACTGGTGGTGGTATTGATAATGTTGCATACTATTCAGGAACACCTAGAATTAACTATTCAACTATTTTAAGTAACTGGGATCTACTAGAGTACGTTTCAAATGAGGGCGCCCCAGCTACTACACCATTGAATAATACTAACTGGTTCTATAGCACAGCTAGCCAAGTTGATATCATGGTACAAAAGAATGGTAACTGGATAGGTTATAAGACAACGAACTTTGATACTAACGGACACCCTATCACTACTGGTTCAAATGCAACAGACCCATTAGGTCCTATTATTAGTGCTACAGCACCAGAACTTCAAACTGACGGTACAGCATTAGTATATGGTGATTTATGGTTAGATACAAGCGATTTAGAAAATTATCCAAAACTAAGTCGTTGGCAATTAGCTGATGGCGTGGATCAATGGGTAGCTATTGATAACACAGACCAAACAAGTGAAAATGGTATATTATTTGCTGATGCACGTTGGGCAACGTCAGGTTCAGTTGATCCAGTAAGCGATCCTATTCCAACTATCCTGTCATTATTGTCAAGCAATTACTTAGATTTAGATGCTCCGGATTCAGCACTGTATCCACAGGGTATGTTGTTATTGAATACACGCCGTTCGGGTTATAATGTTAAACAGTTTAGAACAAACTATTTTACAGCGGCAAATTATCCAGATGAAGTATTACCAACATATTCATACACATGGGTAAGTTCTAGTGGATTGCAATCTAATGGTGCAGCCTACATGGGTCGTAAAGCACAACGTAATATGGTAGTTCAAGCGATGAAGGCAGCAGTAGGAACAAATCAAACTGTGCGTGAAGAAGATACCTTCTTCAATCTAATCTCAGCTCCCAACTATCCAGAATTACAACCTGATATGGTAGTCTTAAATAATGACCGCAATAACACTGCATACATTATTGGTGACACACCATTACGTTTAGAAGACCAAGCAACCGCATTGACCAATTGGGCAAATAACGTTGCAGGTGCTACAGCAACAGGTGAAGATGGATGGGTAACACGTGATACATATTTAGGTGTGTTCTACCCAAGCGGTATATCAACAGATTTAACAGGTGCATCAGTTGTTGTTCCTGCAAGTCATATGATGTTACGTACTTTCTTACGTAACGATACAATTGCTTATCCTTGGTTTGCTCCAGCTGGTACACGCCGTGGTACAATTGACAATGCTACAAACATTGGATACTTGAGTGCTACAACAGGTGAATTTGTAACCGTTAAGAATCGTATGAGTATTCGTGATGTGTTGTATACAAACCAAATTAACCCACTAGCATACTTCACAGGTGTCGGTCTATTGAATTATGGTAATAAGAATTCATTTGACTCACAAAGTGCGTTGGATCGTATCAATGTAGCAAGATTAGTTTGCTATATTCGTGAAAGACTACAAGTTGCGGCTCGTCCGTTCGTATTCGAACCAAATGATGCTTTAACTCGTAGTGAAATACAAGGTGTTGTACAGTCATTGTTTATCGACTTAGTTGCTAAACGTGGTCTATATGATTACTTGGTTGTTTGTGACGAAAGTAACAACACACCAGCTCGTATTGATAGAAATGAACTTTGGATTGACGTTGCTATTGAGCCAGTTAAAGCGGCTGAATTCATCTATATCCCGGTTCGTGTTTTGAATACAGGTGAATTGGCAGCTGGATAATAAAAAGTCCCCTGGAGACAGGGGACTATTATAGATAAATAAAGATATAGGAGAAATATAAAATGGCAACAGCCTCACAATCATTGTTCAATATGACCGTAGCAGCCGATACCGGCACTAATGCTCAAGGTCTATTGATGCCTAAACTACAGTTTCGTTTCAGAGCATTGTTTCTAAACTTTGGTGTAGGTGGTTCCACACAAGAACTCACTAAACAAGTTATGGACATTCAACGTCCTCAAGTCCAATTTGATGAAGTAACATTAGATGTGTACAACTCTAGAGTTTATCTTGCAGGTAAACACGCTTGGCAAGAAACACAAGTTAATTTGCGTGATGACGCACAGGGTAACATCAGTAAATTAGTAGGACAACAGATTCAGAAACAAATGGATTTTGTTGAACAAGCATCAGCCGCAACAGGTCAAGATTATAAGTTCCAGTTGAACTATGAAATACTTGATGGCGGTAACGGAGTTCTTACACCTAACGTATTAGAAACATGGGAATTATATGGTTGCTTCATTAAGAGTGCAAACTATAACAACATGGATTATAAGACAAGTGATCCTGCAACAATTCAATTATCAATTCGTTTTGATAATGCAATACAAGCTCCATTAAGTTCTGGTATTGGTACAAACGTAGGTCGTGCATTTGGCAGAGGATCAGTAACTGGTATCGGCAGCTAATGGCAGGATTTATACAAAATCTGTTACAGGATGCGGCATCCATTGTTAAGACTGAAAGTAAAAATGCTGTAAAGTCTTTTTTTACTGCTGAGTACTTGCGTGATTATACTCACGCAAGTAAAACATTTGTAACAAATTCTTACGGATACTCTCCTAAGTTCAAATTTTTATTCCACGTTTATTTTGATATAAACAAAGAATATATCGGTGCAACAGCAAACTGGCCCAAAGATAGTAACTTTGGATTAACAGTTAAAAGCGTACAACTTCCAAAATACACAATGGATCTAACTTCACTTAATCAGTATAATAGAAAAAGAGTTGTACAAACAAAAATAAAATATGATCCTATTAATATCGTGTTCCATGATGACAATTCGAATCTAGTTCGTAAATTATGGTACACATATTATACCTATTATTATAAAGATGCTACTCAACTTGATGCATTTACGGCTGGTTCAACTGGTGAAGCGGCACAGAGATATGATTTGAATCGTAGAAATATTTATGATAGCAGTATCACTGGTAATGATGATTGGGGTTATATAGGTGAGAGTGGTAAATCTCCTGCTACTAATTCGGCAGCAGGTCTAGGGATATCAAAAGCACCCTTCTTCAAAGCAATAAACGTGTATGGATTTAATCAGCATAATTTTGTAATGTACAGACTTATTAATCCTGTTATTGAAAGTTTTGGTCACGACACTTATAATTATTCTGAAGGTTCCGGTATCATGGAAAACCAAATGTCTTTACAGTACGAAACTGTTAGATATTATGAAGGTGCAATAGATGGTAGAACTCCTAGCGAATTTGTTAAGGAATTTGGTGATGCTGAACATTATGATAAGACATTAAGTCCTATCGCAAGACCAGGCTCAAATGGAACAATTATAGGTCAAGGCGGATTAACAGATGCGGTAGGCGGAATATTAACTGACTTAGAAACTGGTAACTTTGCAGGTGCAATACAGAAAGCAGGTGCTGCCGCTAATACGTTTAAGAATCCTCAAAGCATTATTAATGCCGCTAGAGGAGATATATTGGGTGCTGCCAATGACGCATTATCAGGAACACCTAATCGTAACAGTCAGTTTGGATTCCCAACTGACGGATCAACAGTTGTTAAGAGTGCTACTGATAAGTTTAATAATGCATTAGGCAAATTGCGTAAAAGCCCGGCCCCAGTCAATACTGAATAGTCAACAAAATGATGCATAAATACTTCTAAGAGGTAACTTATGGCACAAATAATAGACGCACCACAAACACAACTAGATAAAACAGTACGAGTGTTTGATAAATTTTATAATTTTGATTTACGTGTAGACGCTAATGAATATGATTTAGTGTATTCTTATTTCTTTGAGATATCAAAGAGTAAGGATGTTGCTAGTAATTTCAGTACCATAATTTTCAGAATATCAAATTTAACTGGTGAAAATCCATTAGTGTTATTGAACCAACTTGAAAACACTACTAACTTTAAATCAAGCGCATTATTAACTTACTATCTTAACAGCACTAAAAGTAAAACTACATTATATGGTGTAGGAATCATCCCCCAGCCTAACGAATTAATACAGAGAAATATTGTTGCATAATGGCTAATTTTGCACAGGGTATTTTTGTACCCAAAAATCCTGAAAAGTATATAGGTAATCATAAACCCAAATATCGTAGTGGTTGGGAATTTACCTTTATGCAATTTTGTGATAATAACAAAAGCGTACTAAAGTGGGCGAGTGAAGCGTTAGTAATTCCATATATGCATCCATTAACTGGTAAACGTACTAACTATATACCTGACTTTTTCATAGTTTATCAGAATAAATTTGGAAAACAACTTGCTGAAGTAGTAGAAATAAAACCCAAAAAACAAAGTATTATTGAAAGTAAAATAGCTAGTGCTAAGGATCGTGCAATAGTAGCAATCAATCATGCTAAATGGGCTAGTGCTATGGCGTACTGCAAGCAGAATGGATTTACGTTTAGGGTCATAACTGAGAATGACCTTTTCTACAACGGTAGAAGATAGCAATAAATACTACTATTATGGAATAGTAGTATGACAAAAAAACTTAGCGAATTATTTGAATTGCCCTCAGAAGGATCAGTAAACGAAGATATACTTCAAAAAGCAGAAATTGAAGTAGTCACTCAGGAAGCATATAACAACCTAGAAAAAATAGAGAATGCATTGCCTCAAGTTCGAGGATTAGAAGCAAGTGACACTGAGATGGATGAGTTAGCAAAGTTGGCTCAAGACAGCTACAAAGACTTAATGGACTTGGGTATGCAAGTGGATAGTCGTTTTGCTAGTGAGATATTCAATAGTGCTAGTAGTATGTTAGGACATGCTATCACAGCAAAAACAGCCAAGATTAATAAAAAGTTAAAAATGATTGACTTGCAATTGAAAAAAGCTACCCTAGACCAAAAGGCTAAAGACAAAGTAGAAGAAATTCAAAGCACACCACTAGGTGAAGGTAGTTTAGTAGACCGGAATGAGTTACTAAAAAGTATACTGGCAAACAAAAAATCAGTAGATTGATAAATATATTATAGGAATAATACAATGAAAAGCCTTCGACAATATCTAACAGAAAGTGTCAGAACATATCACTATACAATTAAGATTGCAGGAGACTGTGATAAGAATTTTTTAGACATGTTCAAACACAACTTATCTAAATTTGATCCAGTCAAGATTGAGGATCCAAAGACTACACCAGTACAAAAAGATCCATATGGATTTCCTGAACTGCAAAATGAGTCTATTGTAATAATTAAATGTGAGTTCAAATATCCAGCAACAGAGCCAATGGTTCAACAACTTGCTCAGTTACTAGGATGCAACATCAATAGAGTCAGAATGATTACTACTGATTACAATGATAGTATAAACAGCGAAGCTGAAGGTTATGCTAATGAGGCAAAAAATGAGCCGTTATTATTGAAATCTGAGTTAGAAGATAATGGTAAGGAAGCAAGCAAAGAATATGCAAGTCAATATCTAGACCGTGTTGTTCCAAAGAAACCTAGTATTGATATTCCATATGACGGTAAGAAAACACCAATTGCACCAAATAAGAGTAAAGAAGGTATCAACACGCTAAGTCCTATGAGTAAAATCACTCGTCCTGACTTACCGGCTACCGGAGCTAGAAGATAATGATTGATTTTAATACTAGCCAGCTAACATGGATAGTTATCGGTGCCTGTAGTATAGGTGGCGGTGGCTACATGTCTATTACTGAACATGTCTCAAATATTGACACTAAAGTTCAACTAACACAACTTAAAGTAGATGATACTAATAGTAGAGTAGCTGACTTACAAAAACAACTTTCTAGAATAGAAGATAAATTAGATAAACGAGGATCAAAATAATGGATTTCAAAAGCCTATTACAATCAATGACCACTCTCTCAGAGGGCGAAACAAAAGAAACGTCTAAAGGTCGTGAACACAAAGGTACTTATGGTACAAGTCATGGCAAAGAAGATGTTCGTGACCAATATGGGCATAAGATTGGCCGTGTTGATAAAGACAAAGATGACAAAGCTAAGAAAGATGATGCACCTAAAAAGCGTGGTCGTCCTACTAAGGCTGCTAAAGATGAAACTGGTGCAGATATAAAACATGACACATCAGGGATTCAATCAATGCTAGGCAAGAAGCCAAGCAAAGAAGTTGGTAAAGTATCTAAGAAACATAGTCTAAAAGAATATATTGAAGAAGTAGAAACAAATATACAATTAGATGAAGATATGAATAATCAAGATCCTATTCAAATCAAGCCAGCAAGCCAAACTAATACACAAGTCATTCAACAGGGTAATAAGACATTGGGTACAGTTACTAACCCACAATTGGCTGCACAGATTAAACAGTCAATTGGTAAAGGTGAAATGACATTGAATCCTGATGAGCAAGGAATGGCGGAAGATGGTGGCGAAAAATGGATTCAAAAAGCTATCAAGCATCCTGGCGCATTGACTAGAAAAGCTCAGGCAGCTGGTCAATCAACATCTGCGTTTGCAAAATCACATGCACACGATAAAGGTACTACAGGCAAGCAAGCACGATTAGCACAAACACTAAGCAAAATGCGTGAAAGTTTACAAGCTAATGGTATGGTGTTAACTGAAGGTCAAAAAGAACAAATGACTAAGTTCTTTGACGAGTTAGAATTGGGACCAAAAGGTTATAATATTAAAGCGGCAGTAGAATTACATGACAAAGGTCTTGCAACAAGCATTATTAATAAAACATTAGCACACGGCAGATTCAGAAGTATGGCAGGTACATACAAAGACCAGATGCGTGATGCGGCATTAGAACACTTTGGATTCACTAACTATGAAGAAAGTTTAGAAGAAGGTGATTTAATACCACATCCAAGTAAAGACATGTATAGACAACATGCCATTCAGAATGGTAAAGATTTAAAAGTAGGAGACATTAGTGCGTTCAAACCAAGTCGCATACAGGCTCCTAGTAGACCAGTAGAAGAACCTACTCCATGGAAAGTTGACCCAATCAACGCCGCTACAGACAGAGCAATCAATTTTATCTCTGGCTTACGCAAACCAAAAAATACACTTGAAAGCAAAGAAGATATGAAAGACGTACAATTCGAAGGTTGGGAAAACCAACTAAAATCAATGTTAACTGAAGGTATTACTGTATCTTCTAGTACAGGACAACAAGGTTCACCTGACAATGTTACTATTAGTGCATCCGATACTGATGCTGAACAGTTATTGGGAGTACTGCGTAATGCAGGAATAGGAGTATTTGGTGGCAATCAAAAAGCAGAAATGACTCCGTATGGCGCTCCTGCAGGTGAAGAAGAACCAACAGGAACAGGAACTGAACCAGAAATGAGTCCTGATGTAGTTGGAGACGGTGATGATATGCTATCATTGATTAAAAAGATGACTGGTCTTAGTGCTGGTCCAGTTGGGCAAGAACCAGAAGGTACAGCATCATGTGATTATGAAGATGAAGAAGGTTCTGATGACACAGCATTGCAACCAGCTGGTGGCGAAGAAGGACATGATGATGCAGAAGATTCTGACGAAGAAGATTCTGACGAAGAAGAAAAAACTGATGAAGGCTATAATGCTTTTACAAGTAAAGTAGCTAAAGCAAAATCAGATAACATCCCTGATAAAAATCAAAAAATTTCTGTAGGTGGAAAACAATATCCAGTAAAAGAAGATGACATGGAAGAAAGTAATGCTTTCGTTGACAAGTTGAGAAAAACACCAAAAGGTGAAAAATTCAGTATAGGTGGTAAACAGTATACTGATACTAGTAACATTGAAGAAGGTCATGACCATGAAATGTGTAATGAATGTGGTGGAATGATGTATGAAGGTCACACTTGTGAAGAACAAATGAATGAAGGCATGGGCAATGAATACAGTCCGGAAATGCAAGAAAGAATTAAAAACTCAACTCCCCAAGAGTTATCTAAAATGGCGTATGAGTTAGCCGGTGACCCGTCACGCTATTCACATGAATATAAAAAACTTGAGGCAACTCGGTCTTTGTTGAGAGGTACAACTAAGCATGAAGAAAGTGTTGGAGAAGGCTTCTCAAATGACGCAGGTGGTGACGCTATGGCAGACACCGAGTTGATGAAGTTAAAAGAATTGTTGTCAATGGGCGGAGACCTACACAAGTTAAAGCGTAGTCAAGCAGTGGGCAATCCAACTCAAGTTACTTTAGAAACTAAGTTGATGAAAGATTCTAGCGATTTATTAGTAGATTACAAGAGATTAAGCGGCATAAAATAACAATAATCCGCATTTTAATAGCCCGGTTCGCCGGGCTATTTTTTTTGATAAATACTTAATAAGGTAGATATAGACATGGCCCAACAATTTATTGATTTTGGAACTTTCCCCAATGATCCGTCGGCAGACCCGATCCGAGCGGCTTTCCAAAAGATACAGAATAATTTCGTAGACTTATATAATACAACTCTGAGTACTGGTGTAACATCAGTAGAAGTAGGTCCGGGATTAAGTGCAACTAGCAACGTAGGTAATATATTACTTACTTCTAGTTTCCCTAATATAACAATCAACACAAGTAACAGTTTATTAATAGGAGTTGGTGCCGCAACTAGCAATACTGCAACTGTCAACAGTTATAACACCCCATTTGTAATTAATTTAGCAAATACAATAACAACGCCCAACGCTAACATAACTAATCTAGTACGTGCTGGTAATTTAACTGTCACTAACTTTGTCAATTCAGCATTAGTACCTAATGCTAACGTAACATATGATTTAGGTACCCCATCGTATCGTTGGAAAGATTTATACTTAAGTGGAACAACCCTAGTTTTAGGACCACAAACTATTAGTGCTAATGCTTCTACAGTTACGTTTTCTTCTATCACTGTTACTAGCAACATTTCAGTTAATAATATTTCTATCACAAGTAATATAAGTGTTAGTAATATTTCTAGTTCAGGCAATATTGTAGTAACAAGTAATGCAACTGTTGGAAACTTAACGACAAGCGGTGTAGTAACTGCTACAGGAAATATAACAGGTGGTAACTTAGTTACAGGTGGATTAATAAACTCTACTGGAAATGTAACAGGTGGTAACTTAGTTACAGGTGGAGTAGTAAATTCTACTGGAACAGTAACAGGTGGAAATTTAGCAACCGCAGGTACAATAACTGCTACAGGTAATGCTACCGTAGGTAATTTATCTACTACTGGAGTTACTGTCACTGGTAATGGATCTTTTGGTAATATAAGTGCAACTGGTGCTATTACTGCTACTGGATTAGGAACATTTGGAAACATCTCTACAGGTAATATTACTATTACAGGCAATATTGAAGCAAGTGGAAACCTAGTAGGTAATTTAAGTGCAAATAATTTTTCAATAAGCGGTTATGTCACTGGTGATTTCTTACCATCAGCACAGGAAACATATGATTTGGGATCTCCGAGTAATAGATGGCGAGACCTGTACCTAAGCGGTAATTCTTTGAAATTAGGTACAAGTACCATAACATCTAATAGTAGTGGAATTGTTATACCAAATGCAGTGATTAGCGGTAACCTAGCTGTAGGTAATGTATCAGCGGTAGCAGTATCCGGTACATTGACTACTGCAAATCAACCAGGTATTACTAGTGTAGGATTACTAAGTAATCTATCAGTGGCTGGCAATTTATCAACAGGTGAACTTAGTGTAGTTGGTAACCTGCAAACTGCTAATCTAGCCGCAACAAGTATTGTGATTGGCACGGGCAATAATCAAACAACAATCACAGGTAATGGAATTCAAACCAGTGGTAATGCTACATTACAAGCTCCGGGCGCTGATACTGAAATTCTTTTTAATGATAATGGTAATGCTACTGCTGTTGCGGGACTAACATTTAATAAAAATACAAATCTGTTAAGTATTTCAGGTAATGTAGCAGGTGGAAATATTATATCATCGGGTGGGGTATCTGCATCAACTGCTACATTAGGTAGTATTGGTGCTAATACACTATCTGCAAATGGTAATGTATCTGCAGGTAATTTAATAACCGTTGGTATATTAGCTACATCAGTGGGAATTAATTCAGGTGTAAATTTACCTATGACCTCAATGTCAGGATTGTTGAACAAAGTAACAGTTACATTTGATGCACAACCTACTGCACCATTTGAAGCAGGTTCTTCAATAGTTATTCAAGACGCTGTGCCTACAGATTATAATGGTACATGGACTGTGTTTGACGGAAACACAACTCAGATACGATTTAACAGTGGTCTAACTTCTACTGTAACAGCATTAGGTAGAATATTAGGTGGCGGTAATATTGCAACTTCAGGATTTTTAAGTGTTGCAGGCAATGCTAGTATGGGCAATATAACTACTACCACATTAAGCGGTGCTGTAGTGACAGTTTCTGGTAATATTTCAGGTGCCAATCTTGTAGCTAGTGGTATCTTACGTGTTGATGGAAATGCAAACGTTGGTAATCTTACCACTAGTGGACTTGTATCTGCGGCTACATTGGCTGCGACTGATGCCAATGTTACCGGTAATCTAAGTGCAGGAAATTTAAGTGCAAGCGGAACATTATCAGGTGCAAACCTTAGTACATCAGGCCAATTAAGTGTAACAGGTAACGCTAGTGTAGGCAATGTGTCTACTGCAAGCATATTAATGAACGGCAACTTAACTGGTGCGGCTTTAATGGAATCTGGTTTACTAAATGTAACTGGAAATATGACCGGTGGCAATGTATTAACTAATGGCTTCTTAAGTGTTACAGGTAATGCGACTGTTGGTAATGTTATTGCTAACAACAATTTAGTAATTCAAAAGAGTGCCAATGTTGCAACTAACGTAACAGTTGGAGCAAATGTAGAAATAACAAATATCACAGGATCTACTGGAGTTATTACTGCAACCTTTGCACAACAAGATACTATTCCGTTCCCTATTGGAGCAACTGTAATTATATCTGACTGTGCCCCATCCGGCTTTAACGGATCATATACTGTATCTACTGGTAATACCACACAAATTACATTTGCAGGCGGCCAAAGCGGTACAGCAGGAGTTAATGGTAGAATTGTTACAGGTGGATTAGGATTAAGAGTGACCGGTAATGCAAGCATGTCTAATATGGAAGTTATTGGATTGATTAATGCATCAACTGGTTCTGCTAATATTGGAACAGTAAACAGTAATGTATTGAGCGTAGTAGGAACTGCAAGTGCAGGAAACTTGTCTACAGGTGGTACATTAAGTGTAACTGGAAATGCTACAGCAGGAAATTTTGCAACTGGTTTATTATCAACAACAGGTAACCTAACGGTATCTGCTAATGCTAACATCACTGCATCAATGAGTGTTGGTAGTAATTTAACAGTTGGTGGTACTGCAAATATTCTAACTCTAGAGGCTGCTAGCTTCCAATCAAATATAGCAAATGCTAATACGATTAATATACCAACAGGCGGTATATTAAGTATGGCAACAGCAAATGCTAATATTGGTAACATAGCAGCCGGTATATTGGCAGCAACTGGTAACGTTAGCGGTTCCAACTTAATTGCTAGTGGATATCTAGCAGTAACAGGGAATGCAAGTGCTAATAGAATTACAGTAGCCACAGGTGTTACGACAGGCAGTCACAATATTGGAGGCGCACTAGCAGTAGGAACAAACGTTGCAATTCAAGTAACTGGATCTAGTAGTAACGGAACAGTGGCAGTATTACAATTTAGTTCGGCTCAAGTAGATGCACCTTTCCCGACTGGACGAAGTATTGTTGTTACCGACTTAGTACCTAGTAATTTGAATGGAACATTTGTAGTATTAACATCTAACACAACGCATGTTACCTATAGTAGTAGTGTTAACGGACCAGTTACACAAGGTGGATTTGTAAGGTCTAGTGGTACAGGTATGATTTTACAAAGTACTGCTAACGTAGGTGGTTTGAATATTATTAATGGTGGTGGAATTGACGCAGGCTCAGGTGCTGTATCAGGTGGAACATTTACTGCTACTTTATTCTCTGGTAACGGTGCAAGTATAACTGGTATTAATATGTTGAATACCGGAATATCAGTTGTAGTTACGGGTACAGCTGGTACTGGGTCTGTTGCTACATTAACCTATGCACCGCAAAGCTATGCACCTTTTACACCAGGACAAACTATAACAGTTGCAGGGGTCACCCCAGTAGGATATAACGGATCACATACTGTTGTTACATGCACTACCAGTGCAGTAACATATGCAAGTGTTACAACCGGTGGAATGACTGTAGCCGGAACAATAGCAGGAGGTCCTAAGGCTGCGGCTGCATTACAAGCAGATACAATTATTTCGTCAAGTCAGCCAAATATTACAAGTGTTGGTACTCTAACAGGATTAACATTGAGTGGTGGATTAACAGGAACTGATATTACTGCTAGTGGATATGTATTGGCTAGTGTGGGTAATGGAATTTCAGCCGCAGGCACAACTCAGGGAACTGCAACAGGATTAACGAAACAGGTTAATGTAATATCAAGCGTTAACGTTTCTACTGCTCAAGGTGTGCGATTGCAATCGGCTACAGTTGGAATGCAAATTATTATTGTTAATACGACACCTTCTCCAGTTAAGGTATATCCTGCTAATGCCGCACAAATTGATGGTTTAGGAACCAATACATCATTCTCATTAGGCGCAGGCGCGAGATTAATGGTAGTAGCATCAAGTACCACACAATGGTATACAATGGTTGGAGTATATGGATAAAATTAAGGAAACAAAATGATAACAGTAGAACTATTACAAAAAGTATGTCCAAAAACAAAATTAAGTGTTTTGCAATTATATGCTGAACCTTTACATGAAGTCGCTGAATACTATGACATGTATGATAACATGCATCGTGCGGCCGCATTCATAGCACAAACTGCACATGAGTCAGGTGGATTCAATTTTGTTAAAGAAAATTTAAATTATAGTGCTAAAGGATTGATGGGAACTTTTAAAAAGTATTTCCCCACAGAAGAATTAGCAAAACAATATGAACGTAAACCTGAGAAGATTGCCAATCGTGTATACGCCAATCGTATGGCTAACGGTGATGAAGCGAGTGGTGATGGATATAGATTCTGCGGCCGTGGATTGATTCAATTGACCGGTCGTGCTAACTATACAAAATTTGCCGCAGACTTGGGAATTTCAATTGAAGAAACTGTTGCATATTTAGAAACACCAGCTGGCGCAGTATCTAGTGCAGGTTGGTTCTGGGATAATAATAATTTAAATCAATATTGTGACAAAGATGATTTTGTAACATTAACTAAACGTATCAATGGTGGTACTATTGGTTTAGAAGATAGAAAACATCACTATCATTTAGCATTGGAAATATTAGGTCACTAATATGGCGCAACCAAATTGGGTAACGGCAGCAGGATCATTGGGAGTATTTCCCTCAGGTCTAGCATTCAATATTAGACTTGTAGCTAGACCAAGGGCTCCGGCTACAACGTTAAGTTATAGTTTGTTGAATGGTAATCTGCCGACAGGTATTGAAAGCGACCCACTAAGACTAACTACCGATGGATATGTTGTGGGCACACCAAATAATGTAGCAGTAGAGACTACATATACATTTACAGTACGAGTGTCGGATGATTTTAATAATATAAGAGATAGAACATTCTCAATAAAAATATTTGGATTCAATGGCATTAGAATTTCTACTCCAGCCGGTGAACTAATGAATGTAATTGATAGCAGATACGTTGATTATAACATATCGGTAAATAATCCTGTTACACCTAATCCTTATATTTTATCAATATCATCAGGTGAGTTGCCACCAGGATTGCAAATGGATAGTCAAGGAAAGATAACTGGATTCCCATTGCCACCGTTAACTAATGCAGGATCTATAACTACTAAAACATATACGTTCTCTGTTCAACTAACTAGTAGATTAGGTAAAGATAGTAAAACGTACAACATAAAGATTAGAAATCAAGAATTAACTAATCCGCCAAATACTAGACCACCTGTTATATTAAATAACACACCACTGTATAAGCCTGTTGATAGCCATGACCCATTGTATAGTTATTACTTACCAGAAGATAATCTTATACCTACTATTAATTCAGGAGAATATTTCTCATTTAAAATTATAGGACACGATTTTGATAACAATACATTGAGATACGAATATGGAGTTTTGCCACCTGGATTATTGGGAGATCCATTAACAGGATGGATAACTGGTATTCCTACTATTCCAACAGATAGCATAGGTAGATATAGATTCTTTGTTAAAGTATCTAAAATTAACAATATTAATATAACTAGTCAAACTGAAACATATACTATCGTAGTTACTAACAGTATTGTACAAGATGTTGAATGGGTTACAGATGCTAATCTAGGTACTGTATTTAATGGTCAAGTGAGTGAACTATTTGTAAAAGCCAATAGTGAAAATGATTTAGAATATAAATTGTCCAGTGGAGAACTTCCACCTAACATGTCATTACTAAGTAATGGACAAATAGTAGGTAGAATACCTAGTCAACCAAATTCATACGGACTCCAACCACAAGGTAGCTCTATGAATTGGACCTTTAGCATTACTGCTTTCAATCCTAGATATCCTGTAGTATCAAGCGAAAGAGAATTTACATTAAGCATATATCAAAAATATAACAAACCAACTGAAAATATATATTTCAAAGCAACTCCTAATATTGAGGGTAGACAGATTATACAATCTTTATTAAACAATGAAGAACTAATTCCTCAAAATTATCTGTATAGACCCGATGATGTTTACTTTGGTAAAGCTGACAGTGTGAAGTATACTCATATATATGGTATGGAGCCTACGGATCTAGTAACGTATATAAATGCCATCAACCTTAACCATTACTATCGTAAACTAGTATTGGGTGAGATTAAAACAGCCATAGCTAGAGATAGTAATAATGATATCCTATATGAAGTTGTTTACGCTGATATAGTTGATGACCTAATAAATCCTCAAGGGGTATCACTGCCACAAGAAATAATATGGGACTATGATATACCTTTAGATTTGGGTCCTTACTTTGTTTCAAATACTGATGTTTTTACTAGTTCTAATCTGTTCTTTACATCTTTCTCATTTGGTACAATTAAAAAATTGTATCCAGCAAGCGTTACAAATATGCGTACAGAACTATTAAATGTTCTGCCTCATAATACTGACCAAGACTTATTACCAAAATGGATGACTAGTCAACAATTAGATGGTAATACATTGGGTTATGTTAAGGCATGGGTGATAGCTTACACTTTACCTGATAAGAGCGTAACAATTAAAAACAATATAAACAATTATTGGCAGTATACATTAAACATGATAGATTTTTCTGTTGATAGGTTTATAATTGATAGAAGTGGTACTTTCAACTACGATACTAATTTGTCCATACCAGCATGGACTGAGTTACCTAGCAGTACACCTACTCCAGATCCTATTGATTATTATGATATTCCGGTATTATTCCCTAGAAAAACTATTTTACCTAAGAATGTAGACTACTAAATATATAACGGGACAACAACATGAGTACAATAAACACAAATTCAATTGATATCAATTATCCTATTCCGGGTATAAACAACAGCACTCAGGGATTCAGAGATAATTTTACTAGCGTTAAACAGAACCTAGACATTGCTAGTACTGAAATATCAGACTTGCAAAATAAAGTCGTAGTTAAGTCTGCATTAGCTGGTACAGTTTTAAATAATGATATGGCTAACACTCTTATAAGCAATGCGGCTGTGCAGGGCTTTCGTGCTAAAACATATAACATGGGAAGTAACTTAGGAGGAACAGTTACAATTGACGTATCTAAAGCTGACGTACAGTATGGTACTGTAACAGCTACCGGTACTACTACTCTTGCATTTGGTGGTTGGGCACCTTCTGGTACACAGAGTAATGTTCAAATACGCATATCAGTAGATCCTAATGTATCTATTGATGAAACTTCATATTTGTTATTTCCTTCAACTGATATTAATTCTAGTGGTAATATTGTAGCAGGATTAACTTCCAGTGCTAGAATACTTGAAAACTATGCATCAAATGTTGCAGATGCTAGTGTTGGACCAGATATGACATATACTAATGTCGTTAGTTTAACCGGGATGCAAGAACTTGACTTTACTATTTCCACAATAGATTGTGGTACAATACTAGAAGTTACACCTATTAACAAGAATCAAAAAGCTGGGCAAATACCAATACGTATACCCACAGCAACCGGCCAACCGGGCGATTGGCCAGGTAAGATTTGTATGGGCAATCAATACATATACGTTTGTGTTGGTGCATATGATGGTAGTACTGCAATATGGGTAAAAGTTAATGCTGCCTTTTCTGCAATATAATTTTTCTACATAGTTTCTATGCATTAAATACTTAATGCAACACCCCTTTATACATGACCTAAGCGGTAAGTCTATGGAAGAACTGCAAAACACTATCCAAGACTTATCCGCAAAACTGAACTTTGTTTACCGAAGTCAGAACGGACCTATGATTCAACAAATGCAAATGGTAATGGAAAGTTACCGTGCTGAATATGCCAAGCGCATTGATGATATATACAAAAAACAAAATCTACAAAACAAAATCAACATATCAAAAGAAAAAAAATGACAGCAAGAATACAACGTGATTTCGAATTCGTTTCAGGAGTGTTTGTTGATAACGAATTATACATGAACATATATAACTTTGATGTACATTTTAATGTACAATCAGAATCAATTGAAGCACAAAATATAGCATTAGATAGAGTAAAACATCTAATTAGCACATTAGAAAATGTTGTATTTGTATATGATAAAGATATAGAAACTATCGAAAAATTATACAATGCAGACATACGTGTTTGCCCATTACCAGAAGAACCGTACGACCAGATTGTGGGTATTATGCTTTTGGTAAAAATCAATGCAATTACTGAAGGTAACTTAGTTGCATCTGATATTAGTATCCTATCTAAGATGAGTGATGGTGTTAGTTGCCTACACAGTATTGAAGAAAACACAGGTCCTTTTAAACTAAAGGGTTGGTGGAACGACAGTAGTCCAAAACTATCAAATGGTATCCCTAAAGTAAAAGGTAAGAAAGTAGTTAGATTACCCAAGACTCCAAACAACTGGGATGATTTAAATCTAAATTGGGAAACAAAAAAAGAATCTAATGTTATTAGCGAGATTGTGTTTGCTAGTTTTGAAAGTAAAACGGAGAAATAACTATTGACTAGCATAAAATATTATGCTACAATAGATGCATGAAGAATACTTTACATGGAATTCAATTACTAAATGAAGATGACTTGTGCAATATCTATCTGCAAAACCCTGACCAAATAATAAAAGATGCAATAGTAGAAAAGTCTATTCAATTTGAAGACCTACTAGAGTTACAAAACATTCCCAAAATTCGTGTGTATGAGGCGTCATCCGTAGATATGACTACATTTGACAACATGAATCAAAATAATTGGTTTATGCCAAAAGAATATATTGAGTTTGACATAGCAAAATATGTTTTGGATTTATGCCAAACCGACTATGAATTACAGCGAGTCGGAGAAGAATTAATAAAATTCCAAGAACGAGAAATGTTCCCATTATTGTGTTATTGCAAGTATCTTGTTGATACAATGCGTAAACATAATGTAGTGTGGGGAGTTGGTCGTGGCAGTAGCGTTAGTAGCTATGTTCTGTTTTTGATTGGAATTCACCGTATAAATAGCTTACACTATGATTTATCCATAGATGAGTTTCTAAAATAGGAGAAAACTATGCCAGCATATAGAACAGCGCAAGGTAAAAATGTAGACATGTCACAATTGGCAGCACGTAACGAAAAGGTTCGTGCAGTTGGTAACATGAATGTAAATGCCCGAGGTGACATTATTGATAGTCATAACAGGGTAATTAAAGATAACAATAAAAGAGTTAAAAATAACCATCAAAAGGGAGTAGGTGAAAAGCCAAGTGTGCCGCGCCCGCAAGTACCTAACAATTCAGTATCTGCACCCATTCCGGCAGTAGCAGACATTGAAGAAGAATTAGCAGACCATGAAAAAGAATTATTTGACGATGATGAGGAAATTATTAAAAAATGAAGTTAGCATTTGAACCGCATAGATTCACTAAAGACCAATTTAAGGCGATTGGTAAACATATCATTGTAGCTGATATGGAATTCAAAGAACGTATCAGTTATGGTGGAATTTATATCCCCAACGATGATATGAAAAGCGAAGGTATTCGTCCACGCTGGGCTAAAGTATATGCACTAGGTCCAGAGTTTGAAGATGACGAAATTAAAGTGGGTAAGTGGATATGTATCAGTCACGGACGTTGGACAAGAGGTATTGACATTGAAGATGAAACGGGTAAACACACGTTGCGTAGAGTTGATGAAAATGATATACTACTCATATCTGACGAACCCGTCAATGACTTTACATTAGGCGATAAAGGACTTTAAAATGGCTACATGGAGTGTAAAACCCGAATGGAAGAAATCAATTATTGAGCGACAAATCTGGACAAAAGAAGGTGTCGCAGGTTATATTAGTGTTGAAACAGGTTGGAGATGGGGCGAGTTTCATGTCACAACCGAGAATGATACCCCGCCAGACTTAGTAGCAGGTGTTGATATCTACAATTGTGACTATGAATGTGAACTGGTTTCATTGGATGATGGATGCTGGGAAGAATCAGATATTGATGTTCAGGATGAAGAACTAAGAAATGAACTTGAAACATTCCTCGAAGATAATTCGGTACATGACCTTGAAGAATTGGGTTGGTATTGTGATGATACAGAAATGATTATCGATTGTGATTTGATTATTGAAAATATTGATACTGGTGAGGTTGTGGATAGTTCTAATGAGGCTGAGGCAAGAGCAATGCTAGAAAAACCCACTCAGTGGCCTTGGGGCCCTGAACTTGCGTCTACTATAGAAACTGCTAAGTGGCCGTTTGATAGACCAAAAGAAGGTAAAAAATGAAGTGGTTTGATAATTGGTTTTTAAAAAAGTCTCGCTGGGCATGGGATGCTTCCCGAGAGAAAGAGTATGATGACGGACCAAATCTTGTTATGACTGGTAGCAATAATAAACTCAAAATGAATCGTGCTATTTCAGCAAGACATGATTCCTCCGGTGAATTAGAAAGTCGTAGCACTTCATTCAATTTATATTCTGCTAACGGCGGGCATGTAGTTGAATTGCGTCACTATGACGAAAAATCAGACAGAATAAAAAATTCACTACATATTGTACCACATGACAAAGATTTGGGTGAAGCATTAAATCACATTATCACTTATGAAGCATTAAAACGATGAAAAATCAACTCTGGGTAGAAAAGTATCGTCCGAACACAGTGGAAGATTATGTGTTTGTTGACAATAGACAAAAAGAACAAGTACAAGGCTGGATTACTACTGAAAGCATTCCGCATTTACTGTTGAGTGGAGATCCTGGTACAGGCAAGACCACTCTTGCAAAAGTATTGATACACGAACTAGGTGTAGAAGAATATGATGTACTAGAAATAAATGCTAGTCGTGAAAACAGTGTTGATGTTGTTCGTAACAAAATCGTTGGATTTGTGCAGACAATGCCTTTTGGTAAATTCAAAGTGGTATTACTAGATGAGGCAGATTATTTGACTCCTGCAGGTCAGGCAGCATTGCGTAATGATATGGAAGCATATCATATGACTGCACGATTCATTTTAACATGTAACTATCAACATAGAATTATCCCTGCACTTAAGAGCAGATGCCATGAATTTCACATCACAAAGACAGACAAAACTGAATTTACAGCACGTGCGGCAACTGTACTAGTAACTGAAAACATTGAGTTTGATTTAGATGTACTTGATAACTATGTAACTGCTACATATCCTGACTTACGTAAATGTTTGAATCAACTTCAAGTAAATAGTAGTACAGGTAAACTTTTATCTTCAATCAATGAAACCAATAGCGAAGATGAGTTATTGCTAGGAGCAATCAGCTTATTTAAGAATGGTAAAGTGTATGAAGGTAGACAAATGTTGTTGCAATATCTAAGTTTATATCCAACTCGTATTGAAGATTTGTATCGTTGGATGTATAACAATTTAGACATGTGGGGCAATACGAATGAAAAGCGTGATGCTAGTGTCATCATTATTCGTAACGGTTTGGCAAATCTAAGTCTAGTGGGTATCCCTGAGATTAGTTTAGCGGCAACATTAATTGAATTAACAGGATAAATTATGAGATATTTACTAATTACATATGTACGTAAAGCTAACGGTCAAATTGATGAACAAGTAGAAATTACTAAAAATCTAAAAGTGAAAGACCATCAAACTTGCAATGCTATATTAGATTTTAAAGAAAAACAAGTATTGAAGTGCGTAGTAGAAGGCAAGGTCGTAAGCACCGATTGGGATAAACTCAGTATATATTATAAACAGGTATATCCTACTGTTATTGAACGACTGGAACGTGAAGCGGAGAGATAATAAAAAGGGGCATTAAGCCCCTTTTTTACCCGCTGTATAGGTTTAATACATGCTCAATGATTTTATGTCTCTGAACATCTTTTAGTTCAAAGTTACATAATTGCAACCCTGGAATCACCCCCTTCCTCAACCGATTTTGTAAGTCTAGTAGCCCGTTGTCGGCTGTTTTTCTATCGGCTTGTTCTACATCGCCAGTAATTACAATCTTACTACCGACACCGATTCTAGTCATAATCATTTTGAGTTGACCAGGTGTTGCATTTTGAGCCTCATCTAATACTATCCAGCTATGTTTAAAGTTTCGACCTCGACAGAATGCTAGGGGTGCAATTTCCACTATTTGTTCTTCTAGCATGTGGGCGATTTCCTGGACTGTATAATACTCACGTAAAACATCAAGCAGTGGTCTTGTCCACGGTTCCATCTTTTCATTTAGTGTCCCCGGCAAGAATCCATGCTTTTCATCGTCAACACCGACCGCCGGTCTTGTCAGTATAATACGGTCACATTCTCCGGACTTTAATGCTTTAATTGCAGCCTGCATAGCTAGGTAGGTTTTACCTGTGCCAGCTGGTCCGCCAACTACAACAATATCTGTCTCGGTATTTAATAATGCTAGGATGTATTTTTCCTGATTGATAGACTTTGGTACCATCTGAACGGGTCTCTTATCCAGTTTGATACGGCTTTGGTCAAAGTTGATTGTCTTATTTTCCTTTATGTAAAATGTGTGTGATTCATGTTTTTTGCTGTGTGAGTATCGTGTGTCTTGTTCTTGATTGCGTAATGCGCTTGTTTTGCGTTTGCTCAAAGTATTCTCCTTTGTGTCGAGCCGAGTTCTCATAAAACTCAATTTTATTTAAGAAGTCTTGCAACTACGTTAATAGCACAGTTTTTACACGATTTTTAATGATAAATATTAGGCTAATCTATAAATTTATAAATGCTTGCGTAAAAATCATAATAAGATAAATACTAATTATGAGCAAATATAAAGCAGACGATTTCTTTGATGATATCAATTTCACTAGCATAGTTGAAACTATTAAGGGTGTTTATACCAGCGATGGTACAATGAGCACCTTATTAGACTTTGAACGTGTACTAGATGAAAGTAACTTATACGCATTCCGTAATTGGGATTTAGGGGAACTAGTAGCAGGGCCAGATATTAAAAAATACGAGGTTTACTGCACATTTATGTATCCTCTTAAATTAATGCCCGATCCTAGGGGAGCAAAAAGACTATTAACTGTTGGTTGTAGCGTCAAATTCAAAAAGACTAAAATTAAAGTTCCCGTAGAGATTAAAGATCCGGGTGACTATAAACCCGGAACTCACTATCCAAAGATGACTGAAAGAGAAATATGGTTGATACGCATACAAATGCCAAAAGACTTAATGAATGATATTCGTGAAGGTAGTATTGACTTAGCAGGGCAGACAATTGATTTAGAAGAATTAGATACCGCATATGAGGACGATTTAGATAAAGAGGGTAATGAGACCGAAGAGAAGCAGGATCAAGGCCAAACGGGCGGCATGGGCGGCCTAGGCCCTATGGGCGGCGTACCCCCTCCGTTACCGGGAGTAATGTAATGACCAAGATTCTTACAGAAGGATTTGATTATCACGATTTAGTAAATCAAGTTATACCTGAAATTTCAGTAGATGAGTATAGTGCTAAAATGGGTGATGACGATGAGATAGTAACATTAGCATTTACTGTTAAAGGTGAACAAGTAGGTGAAGATTTAACAGATTGGTTTGAGCGTGGGTATGATTGGGTATTAGATGCTCAAGTCAGTGAAGGTGAAATAAGTCCTGGTAAATTTTTAGTGTTTGTAGAGTTAAATCGTAGAACAAACATACCAGAAAGAATATGCGAACTTATAGAAGATATGGTTACACTTACTGATTTACCTCTTAAAGAGTGGACTATTAAATTTGAAGATGAAGAATACGACTGCGATATTGAACAATTAAAATCAGTGATGATTTTAAGTCCACATGAATATCGTAAAATCAAAGATACAAAATTAAATGAAATGCGAGAATTATCGGGTATGGAACCTAAAAAGGTATTCGGCAAGCCTGATAATTTATTAAAAGACTTTATATCGAAAGCGGGGTTATAACATGCCAACATTATTAGCAAAAAAAGCAAATTCAGAAAAACCAGTCGCAACTAATGACGACCATCATGAGACATTAGCCGGTGATCCTGGCATCTCAGCGTTTCCTCAGGGTAGCACATTTGGAGCAACACCGTCAACTGGATTCGGTACCACCAGCCCCGGTTTTGGTGCAGTTCCACCAGCCTCTACCGGATTCGGGAGTAGCAGTTCAGTTAGCACAGGAGGAAACATGGCAGGATCAGTACAAGTAACACAAAATCAAGCAGAATCACTAAAGAGCGGTGGTGGTGCAATGAGCGAAGGTGGAGAGTCAACTGTTAAGTTAGACAAAGATGCAACAGATTGGATCAACAAGAAAATGCGCCCAATGATGGGTTGGATTTATATGTTGACATGTACCGCAGACTTTGTTATATTCCCAGTACTATGGAGTCTATTGCAAGCATTGAGTCACGGTCAAGTAACAAGTCAATGGCAACCATTAACATTGCAAGGTGCAGGATTATACCATATCGCAATGGGTGCTGTCCTGGGTATTGCCGCATACGGTCGTACAAAAGAAAAGGTAGCCGGCGTAGCTTCATAAATATTGACAACAGCACATTAGAGTGCTATAATCAATAACTATGGATCATTACGCAACATTAGGGGTAGCTAAAAATGCTACCCAAGACGATATTAAAAAAGCATATAGAAGAATGGCAGCTATTCATCACCCAGACAAGGGTGGTGATACTGCTGAGTTTCAAAAAATTCAAAGTGCTTATGAAACACTAAGCGACACAGAAAAGAAACAACAATACGACAACCCAAATCCGTACGGTGGAATGCCTGGTGGATTCCCCGGAGGATTTCCCGGTGGAGGATTTCAGTTTCATACGAACGGGTTCAACATCAATGATGTGTTTGGACAAATGTTTGGACAAGGGTTTGGACAAGGGTTTGCACATAGACCTCCCCCGCCTAGCTATAGAACAACTGTATGGTTAACGATGGAACAAGTTTATGCTGGTGGTGAACAAGTACTACAATTTCAAGACCATACTGGCCCTAAAGTAGTCAAAGTTCAAATACCCAGAGGTATAGACCATGGTGGTGCAGTAAGGTATGATAATCTAATACAAGATTCTATATTGATAGTAGAATTCAGAGTACAACCAAATGCAAGATTTGAACGAGACGGTCCGAATCTATATTCGACACATGAGATAAGTGTTTTTGATTTAGTAGTTGGAACCAAATTTAACTTTACAACTATTTCGGGTAGAGTGCTAGAAGTAACTGTCCCTGCAAAGTCTCAACCGGGAAGTAAATTGCGCTTACCCAAAGAAGGTCTACCTATAAACAATGATTATGGAGACCAATATCTATTGCTAAAACCCTTCATTCCTGATATCATTGATACTAGAATAACAGATAGCATTTTGCAATCTTCACGTAAATAAATATCATTTTAAAAGGATAAAGAAATGAACACTCCTGAAATTGAAGCTATTATTGAGCAAGCAGTTTCCATTGCTAAACAACGTAGCCATGAATATTGCACTATTGAACATCTATTGTTGTCGCTAGTAACACATGCTCCTTTTAAAAAATGTTTAGACAACTATGGGGTAGACTCAGAACTATTGACTAAAGAACTTACAAAATATATTGATGGGTTACGGTCAATTGAAATACAAAATAGTCAAGGACAAGAAATTCAACCCAGAAAAACAAATAGTTTAGAGAGGGTTATGAATCGCAGTATCACACAGGTATTATTCACTGGTAGAAAGATGGTTACTACTATTGATTTGTACTTAAGCATTTCTAGTGAGACTAACAGTCATGCTCACTATTTCCTAATGAAATATGGTATCGTTAAAAACGAATTTGTTCCATACTGGCAAAAACATTATAAAAACACAGAGTCACATTCTAAATTAACAGATTCACAAGCAAATGAAATCTTAGAAGAATATACGACTAACCTTAGTGAACTAGCACGTGAGGGCAAACTAGAACCGCTAGTAGGTCGCAGTAATGAGTTGAATGATATCATTAATGTGTTAGCTAAACGATTCAAGTCAAACGTATTGATGGTTGGTGATCCGGGTGTAGGTAAGACTGCAATTGCAGAAGGGCTTGCAACAATGATTACTGAAAAATCAGTACCTGAATTCTTACTAGACCATGACGTTTACAGTATTGAAATTGGTAACTTACTTGCAGGAAGTAAATATCGCGGTGATTTTGAGGAAAAGATTAAAG
>Ga0315909_10001204_pt1 | contig 34876 bp, 53 predicted proteins | sample LakEriMetagenome_11_FD_203527 | JGI IMG/M metagenome (GOLD analysis project Ga0315909, IMG submission 203527) | Freshwater fungal communities from buoy surface, Lake Erie, Ohio, United States - Buoy 2 MA125 | ecosystem: Environmental > Aquatic > Freshwater > Lake | place: USA: Lake Erie, Ohio... | reverse complement strand
AGAATTAAGCAGGGTATTGGTAGTTTGTTGGAATTACGCAGCGATTTGCCGTATAAGGTAATTCAATCGTAATATCAGCCCGAACACCTGCCAACAAATCAGGGGTGTCCTCAGTAAAGAAAGAAAGAGTAGCACTCAACCCCTCATCGAACTCAAAATTGTTATATCTTAACTGAGCGATAATATCTTGACAGATTTCTAATTGGTCGCTAAGTACCTCGGTTTCGTTTGTATCTTCCGGTAGCATTCGGTCAAAGAAATACAACGAAAAGTTCAAGGTAGTGCTTTTCTCAGCTATGTTACCACCTGTCAAGTCAAAGAATAACGATGGGTAGATATTCTCCGTACCTCTCGACAAGTAATCACTTAGGTCTCCGAAGTACACACTTTTTATCTGTTCGTGTGCGTTCGCAAGATTTGTTACTGTCGTTACGACTTGATTGAGTGTCATTTTCCTGTTTTTGTAAGAAGATTTTTAGCTTCTTTTGGTTTTTTAGTGAGTAGGTTTTATTCGCCACAACAACGGTTTATGTTACCTTGATATTTTTCCTCAAAGGTCATACCCTTGCAACAGTCATCATCCCCTAACCAAATTGAGGTCGTATATGCTTGTCTTTCTGGAACAATAGTATCGTAAGTGCTTCCTGGATTGTTGTATTCAGGGAATGTATTAAAGCCACTTCTATCCAATAAATACTTAACCAATCTTTGCTTGTAGAACTCGGCTCTTGATTTGTATCTATCGGCTACATCGATTAACTCGGCAGCACTTGGGTTCTCCTGACCTTCGCCTGATTTTCTTATCAATCCCTTATTGTAAAACTGATAACTCAACCCCATAGGAAGTTCACTCATCACATAATAAACCAATGTCGGAGTGATATAAGTATCTAATAAATTGCTCTCCGTTTGTGTGAGGTTGTTATTTTGAATGCCATCCTGCAACCTTTCGTATAAAGCCGTTCCCAAAGCTGGAAGGATATACATATCCTGAGCCGTTAGAATTTCTGGATTAACCAACTTTTCATCAGTATTGAAATGCAGGCCCGTTCTGTCTTTTATCGTATCTACCGAAATGAATAATATATTTCTGCTCATCTTTTATTTTTTAATAACTACTACTGCGTTCCAAGTGTGCCGACATTTAGGGGAGTGTATTCCAGTATCAGGTATTGTCCACCATCCACCAGCACGAGCGAAAACATCATACCCTAAGCGTGCGGATATTTGCTCAATCTCGCCCCTTGTATAAACCCTTTCTAATCCCATTAGCTTTTGGCAAAAAGGTCTTGAAGTTTTTATATTTCTATCCTTAGCATCAGTCCTTAGATAATCCCAAGAATATTCATATCTTACCAGAAAAGTTGTCTTTACTGGCTCATCGATAATCTCCTTCAAGGGTTTCTTTAGCTTGCTGATTTTTGTATCAGGGTCGTAATCCAAAACATCCAAAGCAACCAACTTGTTAATCCTATCCAATACCTCTTCCTTTTCAATCTCTAAGGCCTTGGCAATATCCTCAGGTGGAATACGCTTGTTTTTGGCGATTGTATCAAGGATTTTCTTGTCGGTGGTATCATCTATCACCTCATCCCTGAAAGCCAATTCTTGCGCCTCTAAATCGCCTGTAAACATCTTCTTACGAGCCACCACCTTATAGCTATCTACATTCTCCCCAAATTGAGCAAATAAATTGATTGTACTATCAATATCATCAAACCTTTCCTCGTAAGTATCATCCCCAAGCCAAGTGTTTACCGCATCATCATCCAAGCCATAACCCTGCTTTAACATTGAAACCGCTTGCTGCCTTGTTATCTTACCTTTGTTAAACTCCCTGATAATCCTTTGAAAGTTCTGCCATTCCCGACCTTTCATTCCCTTCAGATGCTCGTTAACCATCGCCTGAGTAGGCTCCGGAGTAGCGACATTCTGATATTGATTTGGGTCGATACCAATCTTTTCTAATATCCACTCCTTAGGAGCATTGGCAGCAATAACCGCCTCGCTAAATTCAAAGCTAATCGGCTCAACAGGTTTGATATAAAGTTCAGTTGAAACTCCGTTAATCTTAGCTAACTTGTTAAAGATACTCTCTAAGAATTGCTGCTTATCGTTAACGTATGTATTCTTAAATACCTCGTAGCCATCACGAATCTCCGAACGAGTACCTAACGAACCCTCTACCAATACACCAAACAAAGAAGGAGTAGTGATTTGATGACCTGCAAAGATGTTCTGTTGTATCATCTTATCGACCTGATTAAAATCTTCCTTAGTCAAGTCAGATGCACCCAAATCTTCAACGGCAGGTTTTTTAGCAATATCGCTAACAAAAGAAAGGATAAACTTCTTACCATCTGAGCCAGAAAATCTATCGGTAAATCTTCTTTCGATATTTCGTTTCTCATCAGGAGAAGGTTCGCCATTCGGTAAAGTAATTAACTTAGAAGCCGAGAACCCTGTCTGAGCATTTCCCAAGACGTGCCTTGAAACTTCGACATCACTTTCAATGTAATTCAAAGCACCCATATAAGAAGGCAAAGCGTAAGTATCTAACCCGGGTCTATATTCCTTGATATACAAAATTTGCTTACCAACCTTATTCAAAGTGTTGTAAGCAGGGATAACCTCGACCTGCTCTTTTCTATCTTCCCAATTACTCTTATACCAATACTGAGTATTGTCTTTATTTGACCTCAACTTTGTATAGTCGATATGACACAAACTTGCAATCTTGCCCCCTATTTGTGACCAGATAACCTCTAAATAAGCACCACCGAATACCTCAATATCAATTGATACCTTACGGGTTAAATCGGTCAAATTCTCGTACTCGTTAGGCTTGTTGATAAACAACTCAGCGGCTGCATCCTGCTCTTTTGTTGCCCATCCGTTTCCAGTAATGTAGTTTACCTTACCACGAACGATTGCGTTATGCTTTGCGCTTTTGTTGTATAAAGACAAAAGATAGTTAGGATAATCGTTTCTTTCTCCGAACTCAATATACCCCTGACCTTTCTTTTCTCTATACTCTGGTTGCTTTGCCTCTGCAAAGTTTAATATAATTATGTTATCCATCATCGTACTATAAATGTATTGTTTGTTTGATATTTCGTATAGGCAAAAGAGGTCGCATCGTTCAATCTCATTATCCCGGTTTCTATTTTAGAAGTAGCCAATGCAGGGTCGGTGTTTGTTGAAGATGTCTGCTCATAAATCTCGTATTCCCATTCCCCACTATCGTAAGTAGCAAAATAGGTGTTCGTTACAATCGAAAACTCATCATATCTTTCTTTATGTGCCGAGATATTTGCAGCCTGCAATAAAACAAAACTTCTCACAATATTGCTACCACGATGCGTAAACACGAAAAGATAATTAGGAGAGGCTAAGGTCTGCTTCTCCTTCAATGTCAATATGATAGAATTTGTCTGCCCCTTCGTTAAATATATCATACCACTAAATAGAAAAATTAAGGAATTTTACAACAAAGAAAAAAGCCACCCCAAAGGGATGGCTCTAATCTACCTACCTATAACGAACTACGAAAGCAATTAGGAAGTTAAACCTGCAATGATTGAGCTGCTAACCTCAGGAGCAAGTTCCTTTTCTCCGCCTGTGAAAGTAAGTGAGTAACCACTTCTATCTCCTTGGGCAGTTCCGGTGGCAGCAGTTCCACCAGTTACATCTAATCCTGTGTAGCGACCTACTAACCAATATTTATCGTTAGCATCTTGCACAACAGCCATCAGAGTATTTTTAGCCAATAACAAGATTTCGTTTCTTGTATTAGCTTGGAGTTTGTTCAGAACGACAGTCATCTCTTGGGCATAAAACACAGTTCCGTTCTCAACAGAAGCGGTAATGGTTTCAGTCAAAGCACCTGTATTCTTTACTAACTCATATTTGTAGAATACCTTACCAGCCGACTTCGTGATAGCAGAAACGATACCAGAGGCCTCTGTAACTGAACTCACGTTAGCGTGAGCAATCAGCCATACCGCTTTGATACCGCCTAAACTTTCCCGACAATCGAGTGTGTATCCTTGTGTTAAAGCACAAGCCATTTTTAATAATTTTTAAGAGTTATGAAAGTGTGGGTAACCCCGAAAGATTACCCACCTTTTAATTAGATAATGAAAGAAGCAATCTCATCCAAGAAGGCAACATTCACACCCATCTTGAACTCAGATACGAAACGAACTTGGTCAGCCTCTTTGGCATAGAACAACTCGAAACGCTCTTCTTCATTAAGCAGGTCAGTTCCGAGGAACATATTGCTCAAACGGATAGCATAAATCTTGTTAGTACCATTCAGACCGGGAGTAGCTACGACTTTGATTGGAGTACCTGGCAGGAAGAACTCGCTGTCAGCCTTACCATCAAAAGCATAGTTGAACATATTAGCGTTCTTCAGAGCGATTGTGTAAGTACGGAAAACGTCTTGACCACACCAGATAGTCATATCATCTTTAGCAACAACGGTAGCAGGGATAGCCTTGTAAAGGGCATCGAAGATGGCAACTACGTTAGCAGTAGTGATTGCAGTAGCAGTACCACCGTAATAAGTAGCGTTGTTGGCTTCAACAGCAGAAGTACCAATCAGGGTAACCAAACCTTGGAATTTGTTAAGGTTTACGTTAGCTGAACCAGTAGCACCTTGCCAGATAGCAGTTTCCAACTGAGAAGAGATACGAGCAGCCTTCTTGTCTGTATAGTCAGCAGCGAAAGCGATAGAATCGTAACGGCTTCCCTCAGGCAGAGCCTTCTGGAGATACTTAGCCTCGAGGTCTTTAGGACACAGAGACTCGTTTACTTTGATTTTACCTACGGTTACAGTACGCTGAGTGAAGGTAGTAGAACCTGAGGCATTGAAACCGCAAGAACCACCAGCTTGGAAGATAGCGTCAGTATCCATAATGTTAATGGTCTCGGCAGATTTTACACCGACCATTACGTTACCCTGAGATTTAATTAACCCAGCGGTTTTGCTTCCGAGTACGGAAGATGTTACCAACAGAGCTTCATTCTCTTTGGTATAGTTTGCTAATGCTGAAACGTCAAAAGCCATTTTACTTAAATTTTAATTTTTGAAAGATTATTTTGCGTAATTTGAAAGAAAGCGAGAGATTTTGTCATTCTTGCTTGGGAAATGCTTTTCGAAAACTTCTTTAGGTTGAGTAGGAGCAACCTGAGGGGTCTTAGTCAATTCGATAACGACATCAGTAAGTTCTTGAATAGCTTGTGAGAACTTAGCAGATTGGTCAGCCATCATAACTTTTTCCTCATCTTTTTTCTTACCATAGTCAGCAAGTTGGGCTTCCATTTCGGCAACCTTCTTTTTCAAGAGTTCAACTTCTGTTTCTGGCTCTTCAACTGGAACTTCGGGGCTTTCAATTTCAACGATTGTGGCATTCTCATCCAAAGTAATTACCGTGCCATCAGCGAGCTTATGCTCTCCGGCAGGAGCAGGAAGTTCATTACCAGCTTCGTCAACAATAGAAACCTTACCGCCAAGTTCAAGTTTGTCAATCATTACTTTAACACCTCCCTCGAGTACATACTCGGCGAAAGTGGCAGCAACTACCTCGGGCTGAGCCTCGGCAAACATTGCTTTGATTTTCAATAGTGCTTCTTGTGCAGTCATAAAATTTATTGATAAATAGTTAAATACATTTCAGGTTACCATATAGACAAAAAAAGGGGAGTGTAGAAACACCCCCCGAACTTAACCAAACTATGAAAAACCTAATCTATTTGCTTCAAAATTGAAATAATATCCTCCATCATCTTTTCCTCTTTACTCATCGGCTTGGAATAGTTAAAGATACCCTCAACTGAAAAACCTCTAATCTTGCCATCCTTAACCATATTCCAGACATCATCGTTTTCAACCTTGAAAGAGCCAAACCACGAGCCATCATTTACATCCTCAAACCCCTTCATTGGTTTAACCCCTCTTTTCTCATCCACTATCCAACTCTCAAACATCGTTACCCCATCCATCACTTGACCGCTATCATGCATCAAATTTACATTATTTTGGTAACCTTTCTTAAAATATTTTTGAGCAATTTTCTTAATAGTGTCTTTACTAAATACAACATAGTATTCTCCGTTTCCATCGTTTCTGTAAATAGGGGTGTCAGCCAACATCAAAGCCCCGGTAATTATCCTCTCTTCCTCATCTTGAATGGCAAAGGATTGTCTTTCGATTTGCTTTAGCTTACTCTCTGCCCAACTCAAAGCACTTGCACCACCCCACGCATCGTACATCAGTTGACCGCACCCATCTCCATAACCCTTAGAAGCCTTGGCATTCTCTTGGTGCCGGGAAAGGAAGGAATACATCCTTTTGATTGTCTCGACACTAATCGGTTCGCCCTTGGCTAATTGATTGGCTCGTTGTTTACCGACAGGTGTACCACAAGAACCCCATCCGTTTTCTTCTGCCCAATCCAGAGCGTTTTGTGCATTGTTCTTGACCGCATCGGGGTAATCCGAGTAACTATCTTGAAACGCAAGGAAGGACTTTTCGATTGCAGGCCTATCAACCAAGGCTACAAAATCGACCTCTACGTTGCTATCTAAATCTTCGCTAATATCTAAGCGATATATTGGTAATTCTTTTTCCATACTACTAAATAGAGTTTTATCCTAATCTTGCCGCTCTGTTAATCCTTCTTATCCTTTCCTGCGAGCTTGTTACATCACTTTCAACGACATAGGCTCTGCTTGTTGCGTTTCCTAATTGTTGTATTGCCTGAGCATTTAATAAAGTACCTTGAACCTGAGGTGTTACGGCAGGAGCAATCGGGGCTGATGCAGAAGGTGTTGTAATTGTTGGAGTGCCTACCGAACCAGTTGCTTTTGTTCCGATAATTGATTTTACATTCTTGAAACCTGTTGCCAAAGCCGAAACCATCGTGGCAATCTTAACACCCAAAGAAACAGGAGCAACACCGGGAACAGGAGCAGCAAATACCTGAGATGCTGCTTTATAAGTATTGATGGTAGCTTCAGCAATTGCAAACGCTTTACCAGCAGCCGTTGTCTGTCCTAATATTTGAGCAATGTTTCCGGCTGCACTTGCATAGTTACCCAATTCTTGATTTAAGGCATTCATACGAAGGTTCTTTTTTAATCCCTCGTATTGTTCCTCTAAAGCCAATTCTGCTTCTTTGTTACCCTTAATAATATTGAATTTTCTTTGAAACTCATTATCAAGGTTGGCGATTTCGATTTCCGTTTGTGAAAATAACAATTCACGCAAAACATCACTTCTTTCTTTTGAACCTTCTTGTAGCTTTTTGATGTTATCAAAGTTCCTATCAATGCTCTCTTGAACTAAATTATCTCTTGTCTCAAGTAAGTTTTTTTCGTTCTCTAATTCTTTTTCTTGTTGTAATTTCTTTTTCTCTATATCTGCATCTCTCAACTTGTTAGCAAAGTCAGTGCTTCGCTGTAATCTGCTTACTCGTAATTGCTCTATCTGGTTTTGATATTGTATCTCATTTTCTGCATTCTTTTGAGCATTTGATTTTGCAATCTCAGAAGCCTTTTTATTTGCTTCCTCTAAGTTCTTGGCCTGTTTTTCCAAGCCTTCAAGTTCTATTTTATCTCTTTCGTTAGCATAACTTCTTTGCTTTTCTGTATTTTCTTTCCGTATTTTATCTTGCTCTTCTAATCCAAGTTTGGCAAAATCTGCTGAACTTTCTCTTTTAATGGCATCTTCAAAATCTTTTTTTAAGATTTCTAATCTCTTTTGTTGACCATCTGCTGCAATCTTTGTGATTTCAGCCTCAGATTTATTAGCCAGTTTTGCTCTTGCTATTTGGGCTCTTGTTACATAATCTAACTCTCCTAATTGGGTTTTTAATAAATCATTTTGCTTTTCGATTTCACTATTCAACCTTGCCTGAGCTTCTTCTGCATCTTCCGATGAACTTGTCCAATCCATTATTGCAGTAACAAGCATTCCAATACCGACAACTAAAGCACCGATACCTGTTGTCATAATAGCAGCCCGCAATGCTTTGAAAGCAGTACCCGTTCCAGTTACCGCAACACCAAAAGCACGTTGCACCTGAGCAGCAATGATTGTAGCTGCATTATTGGCTTTTTGAAATAATGTACTGTTTTGAATTACCGCTCCTAATTGTTTGAAAGAGTCGATACCCTCTCCAATCGCTTGTAATCCCTGAGAGATTGCCATAGCGGATTGAACCTTCAATAAAGTTTCCTCAACCGCTTCACTTTCTACTCCTATCAATCCTAAAGCACCTTGCACGGCACCGAAGCCACCAGCAACCGCTGATAAAGTAGAAGTGAATGCTTTGAACTTAGCATCCGGGTTAAAGGCATCGGTTAACGCTTTGGCATCCCCAATAGCATCTTTTAATTCCGCTGCTCTTCTTGCTGCTTGTACCGCCTCTTTTGATGTCGCACCAAACTTTTCAGATAACTCATTAACCTCGTTTTGTGCTTCCCTTAATTGTTGTTTAAGTGAGCCTACCGATTTGGCCGCATCGCCACCTTCAACCTGTATTTTTATGCCTATTGTTTCCTGTGCCATTATGTATAAGTTAATTCAATTACTTTAAGAAATTCGCATTTCGTAGCATCGGGAACGGTAGGGTTAAAATCAATGACTTTATTTAATCTCCATAAAGCACCATCGATATAGATTAGCTTTGAGAAATCTAAAGAGAATATATCCGTTAATTGGAGATAAACTGAACAGGTAAGTAGCTTACTATCTTTGTCTGTAATCTCAGCAATATAAGAACTCCAAAACGCATTATAAAGGTTCGCACTCGGATAAGCCGTACTTAAATCAAAATATATCTCTTTGGGTACTCCGAAGTTAATATCAGCGGTCGAAGCATCAGGGTCGTTCAAATGACCTGCATATCCGTAGTAAGAAAGATTGGTTACTAAGTTTCCAGTATCGCCTTTCATATCCCAATTAGAAACCCCTGTAACCTTATGAACCTGCATAATACGGATAACGCTTTCTACTTGGTCCTCTGATACGGCATTTTGTGTGTTACTCTTTTTGAATATAGTGGGATATACTTTATCATCTCCGGCATAGTTTAGCAAAGGAGTAGCTGCAAATACCAATTCTGTTTTCTTAATATCGTTGGCAAATTCAAAACCGGTATCTTCGATATAATCTCCGTAACCTAAAGCATATTTTTTATTATAGTCCTCGTTGTAATAATCAGCATCTTGCTTGTAACGGAACTCAAAGAACCTACCATTAAGCTCGCTCATTGGCTTAATCTTAAATGGTTTGTTTCTATCAATCTTATATGTCCAATCTATATGGGTGGAATTGTAATCATCCAACAAAAGCAAGAAGGTATCATCAATCTTTAATTCTTCTTCTAAGTCGGTAACTTGTAAAAAGTTAGCACTTGTAGTATAGAAATCTATGAACGGAATTATTTTTAAGTGTTTTTCCCTTTGGCTATCTTCAACGATATAAAGGTTAAACATCTTCATAATTGAACTAATAAAATCCCTTTGGAATACACCCCTTGGAATTGAGTTGTTAATTATGATAGCCTCGCCATATTGTAACGGTACTGCTTGTGTGCTTGATGTCTTAAACCGAACCTCGAATAAAGAAGTTTCCAAATAGATAGGGTCTCCGGTTGCCCACGTTTGCCATCCTAATCTAAACTCTATGTAATCGTTTGTGGCAAGCGTAACATATTGCGATGTTTCAACAACATCAAAATCTCCTGACCCAAAGAACACCGTTGTAGCAGATACCCCATTCTTTAGCATCGTAATATCTGTAAAATCACTTGTATTACCGATAATGGTAAATTCAAAAGCTATGGTTAAACTCTGACTTCCGGTATAAGTGAACCTTGTTAATCCGTTGCTTGCAGTAAAATATCCCGAGTTGACAATATCATAAATAGCTAACAAAGGTCGAGGGGTAGGAGAACCCGAGTAACTTCTTTGTATGTTTTCAAATGTTCCATAAAAAGAAATATCTGAGTAGTTACCTAAATACTTTTGGTTATTAGGGATAACCAACCTCTTAAATAAATCAGAGTTAAAGAAATCGCTTTCCCAAGTATATCCGGCTCCTGTGATAATCTTATCTACATATTCCCTAACGAATAGAGCAGGACGGAAGGCTTTGTAACTCCAATGCTTTTTATTTGTACTGACTTGACCATAATCAATCAATGGATAGTAATAACCCATTCCTGATGCGGTCGTTCCAGATGCTTGTTCCCAACTGGCTAAGATATTCTGATATGTCCAATTATGATTATACTGGGAGAAATCCAATTCCTCTAACTTGTAGTTATTTAGAGCAGTAACAAAACCACCCAACTCCCCAAATACGACACACTCATATTCGATACTACCTCTGTCAATGGTAATCTCCAAAAGCCGGATAATACCTTTGAAGATTTGTATCTTATCTACATAAATAACACAACTTGCTGATTTGGAAGCGTTGTAGTTGTAACCCACATTATCTTCGGCTGGGTTATAGAAGTTGGCTGAATTGAACTCGAATATATGGCCGAATAGCTTATTGTTAACTGCATTACCGGGTAAGATTATGGTTTTAGAAAAGTTTGTATTCCTTGCAGCAAAGTCCTGTATCTCATCAATGGTATAGGTGTATTCCGATGATAAGTCCTGACTTAAATCTAATCTGTTATCCTCGATGTAAATTTCGGTTATCATCTAAACTGTGAATTTATTTGCAATCCCAAATCGATGTCTAATTCTAAGTTGAAGGTCTTATCAGCAAATCGTTTCTTCTCTGTCCAATTGGTTGTCGTGATATTTATCGGCATAAACTGATTGTTTCTTTCTAAGTAAACCTCAGGAGAAGCAATCATTTCTTTCAGCCAATTGTAATCGGTAAAGTTTACCCAATCGCTTGTTAGCTTATAGGTTACTTTTTGTTGCGTAGAGAAGGGGATTGTGCCACCATAAAGACGGCCGTAAGCATCGACCATATCCATTGCCGTAGTCGCTGACTCATACTCATATTGTAATCTTTGAAATGACTTTTTTTCTATTGCTCTTGTTTGCCTATTCACTAAGCTAAAGTGAAAGGTTTCATATCCACCGACCGAGTTCAGGAAATGCAAAGGAACAACATCGTATTGTGTGCAAGACAAAGTAATCCTTATTGTATCTACTTGAACCCCGGCAATCTTTGCTCTTACATCGTAATATTTTGTAGTCGCATCGATAATTGTTGAGCCAATATAAGCGTTCAATGCCCTTGGGGAAATATCTAATAAAGCAAAATCTTTCCAAGAACTTGTTGCCCCTGTATAGGTCGTAGATGTAGAGCCATTAAATACAACCACATCTAAAGATAGATTTTTTGATGTATTCTCTGCATCACTAAGAAACGAGGTAAATAACGTATTGGTTGTCAGTAAAGAATAAGGGAATTGAACCTGTGTCTTATCCCGGTTTGTTAAATAGAACCCTGCATAATTTGTATCGTATGCCGTAGGAGTTAAGATGAGATTAGAACTTGTATTGTATAGATAATCCTGAACATAGTTGTAAGCAAAGTTACTTTGCTCTTCTAAATTAGTATAGGTCGTTCCGTTGTACTCTTCTCCAAACTTAACCTCGTATTCGATATAAATATCTGAGCCTGTATAAGATATTGCAGTAAAGGGAGAGATACTCGGCTTAAAATATGAGTTCCAATAGTTTCTAACTATCGGTGCTGCATTGAAGATACCCTTCGATGATACTGGCTGAGGGAATTGCTTTATCCTTGTCACTAAGTTGCCAGCGATATAAATATCAAACACATACTTAAAGTTAGTTTGTGATGTGTTAGTAGAACTAACCACGAACCATAAAGGAGCGTGCATTGTACTGTAATTACCGGGGAAACTATTGATTGTTATTGCCATTTTGCCTAATTAAAATTCTTACATCTTGTCCTATAATCTTGCTTACCGCAGTTGTAAAGTCATTTCCAAAAAAGCTATTTACCGCACTATCAAAGAAGCCTGTCTTTTTTAATCCCTTCTTTTTTATCGACCGAGCCACCACATAAGCTAAACTCTTTTGCCTTGTACTCTGACTTACCATCTTAGATAGCGATTGCCTCTTCGATTGTCTCTTCGTTATAGATACATCGCCCTTGATATTGTTTCTCTTTATCCAAGCCGATATATTATTCTGGAATGCTCTACTAACCCCCAGGTTCTTGAAGGCATATGGAGAGTTCGGTGTTCCTGATTGTACTCCCTTAACCCCTTTGTTGATAAAGTCATAATACTTAGCCGCTTTTGAGCCAGCAGGATAACCCATTTCAATCGAGTAAACATTCCCTTGCCTGACTAAATCTCCTGAACTAATATCATCACTTAAAGCCCCGGTATCGCTAATCCCTAAGACCTCGATATTCTCTTTTACCTTTAAGATAAAGTTTGCAGCCGACCTAATCAATAACTGCTCTAATACAGGTAATTGATTGACATCGCTTCGCTTGGCTCCTAACTCATTTAGTAAACCATCGCTCAACAAATCGGCCTGTAATTGCTTAATACTTTTTGCCATACGCTTTTCTTAGCTGCTCTGCTTCGTATTCTCCTTTCGCTTTAAGGTAAGCCAAGTCATTAAGGTATTGTAATAGCGGGAGTTCATAACATTGCTCGAGTGTGATTTTCTCGAAGTTAGCGACCAACTCGGTCTGGTATATCCATCCATAGTATCGCATAAAGTTTGATACACTACTTCTGCCTGATACCTTGTCATCTTGGTCATCATCTCCTTTATCAAATAATCCTTCGAACTCTTTATCCAGTTTTTGTAAACTTGATAAAAAAAAACCACACTACCGAGGATGGCAGTAATCGGAGCCTCTAACATATCCTGAGCGTACTCTTCGTGTCTTGCTGCTTCGTATTTATCAACCTTCCAACCAAACCAACTCTTTTTCATAGGTACAACCATACAGGCTGCAATCTTATGCAAGTTTCCGTTTACATCTTGGCCGAAATGCTTTGTCTCTATATACCTCGCTGCTGGTATCTTACGAACGTCATAAATGCACTTATACCGCCTTTTGTTTATCTGGATAAACTTCTGAGGTTGGGGCTTAATCTCTTCGTGGATAAAGCTAATCTGCTTTAATAAATTGTTCAACTCCTTTAAGGGTAAGGAGTCGATTTCGTTTTCGGTTTTGTTTGTACAGATAGCGGCTGATTGTACGGCAAGGTCTAACTCAGTCAAGTTCTTTGACTTAATAAACAAGTCATTCAGTTGCTGCCATTGGAATACGGTTATATCTTTCCAGTTCATACAACTAAATAGATAAACCCCGATAAATTGTTATGCGAACGAATACTTGCCTTGTGCTTGATTTCTGATATAGTGATGCCAAGCCAATCCTAAAGCCATCACGCAGTCATCGTGGAAGCCTTGCGGTGCTGAATAGCGAACTCCAGTAGCGGTGTATTGATACTCAAAGATTTCAAGTTCCTGAGTGATATGCCCTTCGGGGAATGTAATCTTTCTTTGTTGGATAGCTGATGCCAATCCTTCCATAAGTTGCTGCTTAGAGGTTGAACTGAACTTAAAACCACTAACAGGTAAACCATCCCTTTGTAAATCTTCGAAGATAGGGTCTCCGGCTCCGGTGCTATCAATCAGAGTCGGTACTTTAGGTAACTGAGATATGACTTGCTTTGTCTGTCTCCAATCCTTTTGAAACCTGTCAAAGTAACAAACAGAGCCGTTCTTATCTAAGCCGATAATAACAGTATAGTCAACCGACTTCGCCAAGTCTACCCCAAACGCAATAGGAGGCTCATTAGTCAATCCAAATGTACATTGCTTGATGTAGATACTGCCGAAAGGATTAGCGGCATTTTCAGCCGGGTTTGCCATATACTCTTGTTCGAATACTACCTCAGGTAATTGGGTTCGGGCATCGTCTATTTCGGTTTTATCAATATGCGGATTGTCATAGGTAGTGAATTTAAAACTCTCCCAATCGGGTTCTCCGTTCTTAAGGAATAAAGAATAAAAGAAGTTCTTGCCTTTAGGTGTGGAGATGAATAAAGCTTTACCCTTGTAATCGGTTAAGGTAGGTCGGATTGAATTGAGCCATCCATTTTCTAAATCAGGTATAAACGATGCTTCATCTATAACCCCGAAATGAAACTTGCGACCTCTGAGGTTGTCTAAGCGTTCGCCTGTAAAAAAGTAAACCGCACCGCCATTTGGGAACTTGATTGATAGTTCCGATTTGTTAGCTTCAAAAGGTACTGCCTTGGCTAATTGGTCAAAGAATACACGAGCCAGATTGTAGGTAGGGGTAACATAAAATACCTGCTTGCCTTGTAAAGCATTAACTATTATTTCTATTTGGCTTAATTCTGACTTACCGAACCTTCTTCCTGCCATAACAACCCGAAACCTAGCTTTAGATTCTAGGATTGCGGATTGATTAATATGAGGATTAGGTAGTTCAATCTTCATAATATAGTCTTGCCATTAACGAACACTACTTCTATTTTGCTATCAGAGCTTACCTGCTGCGTTTCTTTAGGCTTTCCGTATACTCGAGTAAGCAATGTTTCCATAGAATAAAGAGAGCCTTTTTCAAGGCTTTTACGCATTGCGTTGGCGATAGTCTTTTCTAGGATAGTAGCCTCGGGGTTTTCCCAAACTTCCTTTAATTCTTCAATCGTCATCTGCATCATAGCCTGTATCGTATCGTTAATTTCTGATAGGCGATAGCCTTCCTCACGTAAGAGGCTTGTGTACTTCCTTGGTCTGCCGTTCCTGTTAATTCTCTCAGGGTGAGCGTCAAAACCTTTACCAACTAAATTATTTGCATTAGCCATTGTTTTCTCGTTGTTTGATATGGTTTACGAGTTCCTTTTGAACTTTTTTATCTATATTAGATTTAATTTCTTTTAGCTTTTCCATATGCTCAGGATTAAGCCTATTAAACTCACGTTCCTTTTTCTTTTTCCTTATCCTAATAAGCTCATCGGTAATTGTTTCACACTTCCACATTTGTTCTAATGTGTAGTAAACTATCGTATAACGATAAGCGTCTTCATTAGTTTTTTCAAAGGGACTAACTCCGTGAAGAATACTTTGCCCATCGAATACCGATAAACTACCATCTTGAATTTCTAATTTAATGTTATATGCAGGAATTATTAGTCTGCCACCAATAATATTTTTTTTAAAGGCTACCATATTTGAAAGAACGCCTTTGAAGTTTCCTGCATCGAAGTGGTATTTCAAGGGGTTATCTTTATTAACAATACCTGATGTAAAAGGTGAGCCATCTATTACCCAATCTTTTTTTACCTTATGTTCTACGATTTCGGTATGTTTCGAAAATACTTCGGGGAAGTGTTCGTTATAGTAATTGGTAAGATTTTTAGCAAATTCAGTTATTACATAGTGTTGTTTTGGATAGGTTCTAGCCATAGCCGTTGCGCTACAAAAATCTGAACGCATAGATATTTTCGGCTTATACCCGAAGATAGCACTTTGTGTAACCAATCCTCCAGTTCTATCAGACTTTGAATAAGGAATACTACATACTGACCAACGCAATGCGTCTAAATTTTCTTTAATTTTGCAGTACATAATAACAGGAACTCCATTAGTAGTAATAACAGTATCTTCTTTTATTAAGTGTTCTGCGTCGCTATCCAAAGCAGTTCTTTTTTTGAAACTAGCTATGTCTATTTCTTTTGGTTGAATCTCAATTACTTGCATAGTTTTATCCATTTATTGTTTTCTTCTTCCGTAGGAACGAGGTTGCTTTTTAGAATAGGTTTATTTATTGCTTCTAGTAATTCGTGCTCATCGGCTATCGTGTGGCAATTTTCACCGTTTCGATAAACACTATTAGGAACATTACACCAATCTTTATGCAATATCAAACCGCAATGATGATATTCTGCTTCCAAAAACGTATATTGTGTTCCACCGCCATCTTGCTTTATAGTAGATAGGTCAACTAAGTATTTTGTATTAGCGTATAAACTTGATATATCATTAATCTTTTTAGAATAATACCCTTTATATTGGCTATCGAAACCTAATTCTTTTAATTTATGGAAGTAATAAATATGATTTTTGTAACCATAGATTTCTATTCCTGCTCCTAGGTTATTAGCTTTGCAAATTATATGGGTATTCTTATCAAAGTCTACTCTAGACAATGACCTATTAATTGCGTTATTTCCTTTCTCCTTTTTATACTTATAGAAAGGGTGTTTGAGGAATTGATTGTTAATACCTAAGGACAGTAGTAAATTATGAACGCTTTCCCTTATCGTAATTACTTTATTTGTTTTAGCTATTTGTAGCATTTCCTCAGATAGCTCCGTTGGGTCGTGAATAACAATAATAGGATTCTTGAATAATCTCAGATATTGATAATGCGCTTTATCTACCGCAGTAATTATAGGCTGCTCGAATTTCTTAATAACTTCCTTCGGTACATTAAAATATCTGACATTCCCGTAGAATGTACCTCCACCTTTCAATGTAGGCTTAATTTTAATAACACTATCTTCCTGTAATAAATTAGCCAAATGATAGGTAAAAGATACCCAACCACCATAATCGCTATTACTTAGATAGAATAATCTATTCTTAAACATTTTTCTTGAATTGTTCTACTAGGTATTGAACTACTTCACTATTATCTTCAAAGCCTTTTTCATTGGCAATTTTATCTAAATCGTTTAACATTTGTTCAAATTTTTCGGTATCATAATATAAAACAATTTGTTTAATAGAATTGTTTATATACTTATCCATATTCTCACCTAAACGAGTTGTATCTATCTCCGGCTCAATTAAATCTATATTAAAACTAGGAACATCAACTCCCCAATCTCTTAACGCTTCAATATTCCAATCATTCGCTAAGGCATCCCAATCCCATTCGCCAAAGCTCAAATTATCTTTTATGGTAAACTCTTTTTGCTTTTCTTCGTTCCAATCTACAACAACGACAGGAACTTCTTTTACTCCTGCTTCTTGCATTGCTCGAAAACGCATATTGCCACCTAAGATTACCATATCTTCGTTCACAACAATAGGTCGTACCTCTTTCATCTCGGGAAAATCTTGTATACTCTTAACAAGTTTTTGAAACTTATCATCTTTGATAATTCTCGGATTACTTGGGTTTAACTTGATTTTACCAATAGAAACTTTTTGTGCTTTCATATTTTGTAATTATTTGTTGATTGATATTTAGCGGTTTCCTGTGCCCATAGTTTATCACACTTACTTAACCCCTCATCCTTCATTTTTCTATAAGGGGTATCTTGGCCGACATCGTGTCCGATATGCTCAGCGGTTAACCCACCTAAGTAGTAATTCAAATGTCCTGTTTGCTTTAATCTAAAAGAGTAATCACTATCCTGCATTCCATAAGGGTCGTACACCTCGTTGAACTTTCCTATCTTCTCGATGGCTTGCATAGGGATTAAGACATTCCCAAACACCGCATCGGCTTTATGAATTGGGATATCGTTTATGTAAGTTCTCTCTCCTAACATTTCTACGCAATGAATACCGCACATTCCTGTATTAGGTATAGCATAGGCAGCCTCTACCATTCTTTGCAGCCAATTCTCAGGCATTAAAATATCATTAGCCATTGTTACTATCGCATCGTATTGATAGCTTCTACTTATTCCGTAGTTTATGGCTCTGGCTATCCCTTTCATTTCAACCTCTATAAAGTCAAAGTTAAAACCTGCATTCGAGAAGTTTACATTCTTAACCCTTTGGGTGTGTTGCTTGCGTTCGTAGTTTAATAAGATAATATTAACGAGCATTTTCTCCGATTTCTTTTACAGGTACTCCAGCGTATTTATGAAAGGGTTGTAAGACAGATTTCTTTCCGACAAAAGCCGAAGCACCTATCATACACCCTTCTGGTATTCTTATCTTTTGATGTAAGACCGCATTTAATCCAATGTTACAATTCTTTTCTACTATCGTATGCCCACCGACTTTTGCTCCACAACTCAACGTAACATTCTCACACAAAATAGCATCGTGCCCAACGTGGCTGTGCTTCATTAAATAACAACCAGCACTAATAATCGTTCTCCTAATCGTTCCACTATCTACCGTTACCATCCCGGTTAATCTCGCCCCTGACATTATCGTTACTAATCCTTCGTGATGCTCATAACCTTTCCATTCAGCCGGAGCCCCTATTATGCAATAAGGTCCTATGTAAACACCGGGTTCGATGATTACATTCGGGTAGATTATTGCAGTTGGGTGTATCATTAGTTCATTAGCTTTAGATAGTTAATCTCAAACTCTCCCTTGTCCTCGATAGTTTCTTTCCTTTCGATTGTGTTTATTATGCTTCTTATGAGATTTTCCTTTTCTTCGCTTCCCAAATGTTTGCTTTCCAATAGTTCCAGATTTAGCCATAACTCAACGACCATTCAAATTTAGATATAGTTGTTTTCTTATTTCATTTACCTTAAAAAGATTAAAGTTTGTTACCGCCCAGTCGAACAATTCCAAACCCTTCTCTTGCCTATAAATAGCATCTTCGGTTACTTTTTTAATCTCACGATACCAATCCCCTTGATAATTAACAGGTATCATCGGAGAATTTAAGTAGGGTTCAACATGGCTACCAATAACAGGTATCTTCTTACTTGCTGCCTCTAAGAGTTTAAGGTTTGATTTCATTGAGTTAAACCTCGTTGCCCTTAACGGAACGATAGAACAATCCGCATCGTTGTAAAAATTCATATACTCCGTTACTGGGAGAAACCTTCTGACATCCCCTAACTTTAACCCACAAGTAAAATTAGAAATCATCCTGTGCCAGATATGTGCTGAGCCTTCTCCCCTATCATCAAAGCCACACAATTGAAAGTGTACTTTGTTTCTTAGGTTCATATCTGAGGCAACCCTCTTAAAAGGAAACTGAACCAACTTAATATCTTCTTCGTGTGTTATAGAACCTGTATAGACAAACTTAACCTTATCGGTGTACTCCCTTACATCTGTGAATTGGTCGTTACCATAAGGCAAAGCATTCGGTAGGATAGTTACGTTAGAATTGTAAGGCCTAATGGCATTCCATAACCTTTCGTTCGTGCAGGTAACTAAGTCGGCAGCTTGTATGTGGTTGAGTATCTCTTGCGTAGGATAAACTGAATATAGGATATGTGAACTATCCAATATCCAATAATCATCGATGTCGCAAATCATCTTAAAGCCGTACTCTTTTCTTTTCTCTAATAAAGTTTCTAACTGAACTCCCGGAATAAAGCGGTTGAATAGAACAATATCAAAGTTCTCCTTTAGTACCTCATCGGTAAGCACATCGGTAAAATAGGCATAGGTTTTCTCTAAGTAGTAAATAGGTAGCATTAACCTATGATACCCTACACCGGAGTTCTGAGTTGTAAGTATTAGTAATCTCATTTTTTTGGTCTGCCTCTTTTTTTAGGTTGTACATCAGGTTGTACATTATTTTGCACAATCGATTGTTCAAAAACCACTATAATTCTTTTGAGCATATCAAAAACACACTCGCCACACCAATAGGTTAAAACGAATTGCCTATCTAAATAATCCCGGTACATTCTTTCGTATTCTCCGAGTACATCAAAGGGAATGTTACGAGTGAAGCCGAGTTTTACCGACTCAAAGTTGATAATGTGTTGATTGCAAAAATCAATGTCTTTTTGGTTCATATAAATTCATTAAAAAGTTTCTAAAGAAAGGAGCGATAACCCCTGCACCAAACATACAGACAACGGCATCGGTTGTCCAATCGGGCAACCAGAAAAGTGCAAACCCTACCCAAGCAGTTAAGCATAAGGTACAATTAAACGGCTTAAAGTTTATATTCCACTTGCGAGGGAACTCGTTTTGTACTATAAAGTAAAAGCTAAAGAAGTTAGCCGCCAATATGATTTCAATTATCTGCATAGTTTCTTATTTTGTATTTCATCAAAATCTTTGCTTTACGTATTGTTTTGATTAGGGACCGATAAGGTATCTTGGTTTCTCTACTAATCGCCAATAAATTCTTTCCGTTATTAGCATATAGCTTTAACAGTTCCGCTTCATACCAATGCAGTACCTCTAATCCCTTTTCGAGTTTGTTCATTAACCCCTCATCATAATCTTCCTTCTTTACTTCGTAGGTTAAAGGTATTTCCTGATATACCTGTCTGAATTTTTTGTAAAAGTTACTTCTATCACTCTTAGCCATGTTCAAGATGGTTCGAACAATAAAGTATCTTAGATATCCTTGGTCGTACATCTCAAATAGCTTCGCCTCATCCATTTCACAAAGCACAAGAAAGACCTCTTGCCGAAGGTCATCCTGTAATTCCCTTGGCTGCATCTTACCGATGGCATCGCCTATATCGGTACTGAGATACATTTCTTGTATGATAAAATTACGTTTATTCATTGCAAATCGTTCCTCAATATAATACATATTATTCCTCTTATTATACCTCTTCTTATTCTTTATATTATTATTATAGGGTATCTGGTAGAGTATGCCTTAGGTAGGCAATAGGTATGCCATACCCTATAAAACGCACAAAATCAATACTTTAACTATTTGATTATCAATAAGTTAGAAAAAAGGCAAAAAAAACCAAAAAAAAGATGCTCAAATATTTTGTTATGTGTATAAAAGGTTTGATATTTGTTTTCGAAAGGGACAACAAAAACCCGATTACTAAACACAAAAAACAAAAAAATGGAAAACATTAACCAACGAGTTTTTGACCTACTCGAAAAAACAGGTCTAAATTGGGAAGTATCAAAAGAACCTTTAATTAGTTCAATTGATAACGCACCAACGGAAGCATACGGAACATTTAAGAAAACATCACGACAATTTTTAGGTATGGTTCGTGACCGCTATGCAGTATATCAAAACTATCAACTTGCCGAAAGTATTATTATGGCTGCTGATAGTATTAATGTTGATTATACTGATGGTGGTGAAATGAAAGGCGGTCGCCGAGTATTTTTACAAGCAAGTTTGCCTGATGAATTTATTGGGAAAAGCAATGTAAAAAGAAACTTAACCGCCTTAAATTCTCACGATGGTTCAACTTCTATAGCTTTTGGCAGTTCTAATACGGTTGTAGTATGTGAAAATACTTTTTTTAGAGCATACCGCGATTTAACTAAATTTCGCCATTCTATATCTGCACCTGAAAAGGTTAAATCTTTGGCAATGGATATGAACGCTGCAATTTTAGCTGACGAACAACTAATGAACAACTTTAAACGTATGGCTGAAGTTCCTTTGCGTGATGAAATGATTGAAAAAGTAATACGCAAAATATTTAATGTATCGGGAACAACAAAACAAGAAGATATCAGCACACGTAAAACAAACATTATCCAAAGTTTTGCTGACGCATTAGATACTGAAATTAAATTAGAGGGTGCTACAATTTGGGGATTGTTTAATGCAGTAACAAGATATACTAACCATATTGCTGCACCATCTAATCCATCTGCAAAGCAAGATTATTTAATGGTTGGAACAGGATATCGCCTATCTAATTTAACTTACGAAATGTTAATGCAAGAACTTGGCGAAGAAATTTATTCGTAAATAAAACGAGGGGTGCGGCTCGGTAACGCACAATTAACTAAACACTATGAAACCTCAGACAAAACTCCTAATCGCAATCTTGGTAGTATGCTACCTTATCGGTAAATTGCAAGACACATATTTTCTTTAATACTTAAACTAAACACCAATGACTATCGAATTAAACTTTTCGGCAGAAACGGCTACCTTCCTACTCGAAAGGAAATCGCCTCTAATCAAAACAACCTTTCTAAAAGCAGATGCAAGGACAGGAGAGATTACCCTTCAGCTATCTTCCTTAAATTGTGAAACCCTTGCTATGGGGATGTTCTTTGCAGGACAAGACAAGACAACAGATGAGTTAAAGAAAATCTTAAAAGCCGAACTATGAAACAAATTACCTTTTTAATCTCCGAGGATAGAGGATTACAACTCCTCAACTACTTTAACAGACATTACCCCAATATTTGTAATGTCGAGTATCAGGAAGAACACATTACCTTTTGGTTTAACGAACTCTATGAAGAGTTAGTCATACTAGGTATCTTCCACGCTGGGTTATCAATTGGTATGGATATAATAACTTCTAAGGTATGAGAACAGTATATCCTCCAGACCCTCCGAAAGATTTTAACGAATGGATGCGGTACATCTATTCACTACTAAATAGTCCATGTCGGTAAGGACATAAATATGCACCGAATTAGTAATCAGGGGGGAGAAAATTGGGTTATGGTCGCTCCCCCCACATTCTAAAAAACTATGAGATATAAAAAAGATATAAGCGTTAATATTGAGATTGGAGATACCTATATTGATACAGTTACGGTTGAATTTATCCTACGCAAAGAAAACTCAGGAGAGGGGCATTATGAGTTTTGGGGCTTTACCGGGTTTGATGAAGGACAGGACTATTACGAGTCCGATAGCTACGAATGGGATAAGTCGCTTTATACTGAGGAACAAAATAAAGAAATCCAAAACCATATCGATGAGCGATTTGATTACATCTTACAACAAATAAATAAAGAGTTATGATATATCTTCTATCAATAATCTTGCTTATATTAGCTTGTCTATTCTTAACCGCTATTCTTTACGCACTTAAAAACTAATCTATGTTATCAAAAATTCAATCGCTTGTAAAAGCACCCAAAGGTCAAGTAAACAAATTCGGCAACTACAAATATCGCTCTTGCGAGGATATTGTCGAAGCAGTCAAGTTAGTCATCAATCCACTTGGTTATTACCTAACCATTACGGATGAGATTGTATCTATCGGGGATAGAATTTATGTAAAGGCAACCGCTACCTTATCAAATGGAGAACACACTTATACCGCTTCTGCTTATGCCAGAGAAGAAGAAACAAAGAAAGGAATGGATGCAGCTCAGATAACCGGGAGTGCCTCATCTTACGCTCGTAAATACGCTCTCAATGGATTGTTCGCCATCGATGATACTAAGGATGCTGATGCCACAAATAACCACGATATCCCAAGCCAAGAAGAGAAATCAATATTATTAAATTTGCTTTACGATACAGACCTTTCTGATAAAGAGAAAGAAGCAGCAACAAAAGCAATCAACGAATGCACCGACTATAAAACCTACCAAGCTATTCAATATCGGTTAGAAAATCGCAAAAGACCGCTTGACCAGATAGTTAATCCCACTCAGAAAGATATCAGCAAACACCTAAAAAAATCTTTATGAAAAGAGGAAAGGCCGAACTTCCTATCCTTATTCAAGGGGTAACCGTTCTGGCTATTATCCGGTGGTGGTATAACCCTGAGTTACCGCCAAGCCCCATCTATCCGTACGGAGAACCCTATGATTTTACTTATGAGATTATTTGGCACAATGCACCGGATAATATTTCTGAGGACCAAATAACGGATGAGATAGATAAAATTAGTATATTTGATATCATGCAATTTTTTAATCCTTAAAACCAAAGTCAATGTTAGCGAACATTCAGAAAGTCGGAACATCGTACAGAGTGCGAGTTCAGAAAAACGGAAAGCGTGTAAGTAAAAACTTCACGAGCCGTAAACAGGCATTGCAGTTCCGCAAGAAACTCGGTGTTTAGTAAGGTAAGTCGGTTGGTGTAATTGGAAGCACAGCGTGTGAAAAGTGCAGGTTCGAGTCCTGCACCGACTACGAATTAAAACTCAAACAAAATGGAAAAAAAAATCTACTGCGGAAGCGGTAAAAAACGAAGCGACAATTGGATTAGTGCCACCATTAATCTTGACAAGATTAAAGAGCATATCCAAGAGTACAACGGCAGCAAGTTTATCAAAGTCAACATCAATGTAAAGGCTGAGCCTGACCAATACGGAAAGGATGTCGCAATCACAATTGATACTTGGAAGCCGGAAAGACAACCAACAAACGATTCCCCCAACGATTTACCCTTCTAATGGCAAAGCTAACTCCTCTCCCGAAACTATTAAAGAAAGCACAAACAATCTATAATGCTCACATTCGTAAGCGTGATGAGAAGTTGGGTTGTATCTCTTGCGGTGGCAAAGTAGAACAAGCAGGGCACTACTTTTCTCAGGGCAATCACTCTGCTTTAAGGTTCGGGTTACCCCACACCTTGGCTTACTTTAATACCAATGGTCAATGTATTAGGTGCAATATGTTCTTACACGGAAACCTGATAAAATACCGACAAGGATTAGTTAGTAGGTTTGGAGAGGAGTTTGTTTTGCAATTAGAGGCCGAAGCCGATACCAATCGGTTAAAGAAGTGGAGTAGGGCTGAACTTGAAATTATCATTGAAACCTACAAATGAAGCACTCAAATAGCTTTTATTACGACCTTGACTTTGGAGAGAAAGGGGAGGATTGGCTAAATGAACTTTTGAAAGATGGCACGAAGGTCGAAGTAAAGACCGACCGAATGGCACACGAAACCGGAAATGTTTATGTCGAGGTTTATTCCAGAGGCAAAGCATCGGGCATCTCAACCACAAAAGCAAATTACTGGATATTCATAATAGAAAAAAAAGATTATTCTTTGCTTGTTAGTGTGCAAAAGTTGAGGGATATTTGTCGGGTTATGTTTCAGATAAACGGCTTGACAAGAGGTGGAGATAGTAACACATCAAGCGGAATTTTAATACCAATAAATCTAATAACCAAATGAACACACAAGAACAAGCGAAAGAACTAATCAGAGCGTACTGCCAATTTTATGGCTTAGAACCGAAAGATTTAAGACCGAGGAAATCGGGTTATCCAATGAAGGTAGTTGTTAAAAATAGTAATTACATAAACATCGCATCGATGCGGATGGCACTTGGGTACTTTTTATTTTTACATTTCCCCTTGCGGATTAAAGAGATAGCCCTACTCGTGGGATATACTGACCACTCTCCTTTGAGTTCACAACGCAAACAAATAAAATCTTACATTGAAAATAATGATGGTTATTTTATGCCATATTATTCTTCATTAGTAAATTTGGCTACCGAATTAGGGATTGATACTAAATACCAAAGAATACCTACTCAGACAATTCCTTTCGTAAGATATGAAAGCGACACCTCTTTTTTAGAAAACATCAAATACTATGAAAATGCCTAAAAGATTTACTGACACCGACATTTGGGAGAAAGAATGGTTTATGAGTTTACCCCCTGCTGAGAAATGCTTAGTTAAATATGTAAGAGATAAATGCGACCTTGCAGGGATATGGAAACCGAATTACACATTAGCTTCTTATGTTATCGGAGATAAGGTTAACGAGGAACGATTGACCAACATCGATAACGGTAAACAATTCCAAGCCTTACCTGATGGTAAGATATTATGTATAGATTTTGTGCGATTCCAGTACGGAACTGAATTAAACCCAAGCAGCCCTATTCATAGAAAGGTTATTGATATTCTTTCCCGATATGAGATAGAACACGAAACAAAAAATGTAGTGGCCAAAGGTTTTAATAAACCAACGATTGAGGAAATCAAAGCCGAGATGATGAACAAATGGGATGAGCGCAACGCTACTTATCAGGCCAATAGATTTTATGATTATTACGAAAGCAACGGATGGTTTGTAGGTAAGAACAAAATGAAATCTTGGAGGCACGCAGTATCGGGATGGATGGCACGAACAAAAATAGAACCCACTCAGGAAAGTATTGCCGAAAAATTAGCTATCTTAGGAAATAAAAAATTTAGCGAACTGTGAAACCTTAAGAAGCAGACATATTGGCTACACAAAAACAAAATACAAGTAATTTAATAAAAATAAAACAAAAATATGTATTATCGAGTATTAGACCACCAAAGGGGAGTTTACTTTGCGACTGGCTACAATGATAGTAGTATGCAAAAACTTATTGAAAGTTTCCGCAGTTACATTTATGGAGCGAAGGAAGATATAGTAGAAGAAAACTTGCAAACGTGGGAACAAATTGCAGACTACTTATCTGATGTAGAATTGGAAGAAAGTGAAACACCATTTGAAGAATTATATTATTAAAATAATAAAATATTATGACAAACCCTGCCTTTGATTATCTCAGACAGTTCAAAAAGGTAAGCAAAGAAACCGAAGAACTTGTAATTAAGTTTATTAAAAAGAAATATCCCGAGATTGGTGTCAACGAATTGGTAAAAATATTTGAGAACGGAATAGCCGGGGAATATGGTAAGGTTTATGCAGCCGACCCTGAGACAATCTTAGATTGGATTAAAGCACACACAAAAGGAAAGGGCCAACAAAGAAGCTATTACGAAACCCCAATGCTTACAAAGGATATATCTATCTATGACCAACGCTATCCAGAAAAGCAAGAGGACTGGAATAAGGAAGTAAATAAAAGTTACACTTGTTTTTTGAATGGTGTTAGTACTTTAGAAATGCATCAGCATATTTACGACCGGTTGATGGTGGATAATAAAATCGAAATGAATAGCTATCTTAAATACTACTCCGATAGTGTCGAGGAAGCAAAGCAATTAGTCCTCAAAGATTATTTTAACGACTGCAAAAAGAAAGGTTATTCATATATTTATTTTATTAAGTAATGAAAAAGAAAAAGAAAAAATCTTTACAAGAAAAGATTGCTGAAATTTATGAGCGTTACCCTGAAACAAAAATCACAATAAATAATTGGAATAAGGGTGGATTTGTAAATGATGAAAAATACAAGCAACCAATTAAACATAGAAAACCAAAATGACAGGAGCCGAACAATACAAAGTATTTACCGAGATAACCAATAGTTCATTCGTTGAACTAAGCCTGACCTATGCCCGGAGTTATGAAAAGAACCCAAAAGCTTTTATCAACTCCTACAAACGGTATAACTCAATCAGGTTAGTTTGTAATTGGATTGTCTATACCTACAAATACATAGGAGCATTCGAGGAATGTAAAGCCCTCGGGAAAGATTTTACCGATTGGGCAAATAGACAAGATGTCGATGATAAATACAAAAAAGGGTTAGCTGAGTTTATGTTAATAATATATTCAATCATTAAGAAATGAAATGCAAGAAATGTAAGGAGAATAAAACAATCGATGACTTTGCTTTATTCAAAGGGTATCGCAATAAGGAATGTCGAGTATGCTCAAAAGCATCCAGTACGTTCTTTCTGCATCCAGAAAGTTTTTATAACCTATTCGTAGGTAAAGAGGAATGGAGACATATGTACTTTGAAAGAACAATCACAACCAGAAAGAGAAAATCATTTTAATTCCACATAACGGAAACCCATCTGCCACATAAATCGTGCGGTCTTTCTGCTTTCCTTTACAACTTTACTTTCTGACCAATCGGGATGCTTCAAATGAAAATGCTCGTGCAATAGATAAAGCATATATCTATACCCCCTCAATCGCTCATCAATTTCCATCGTGTTCTCTTCGGTATAGGCAATACCATAAGCACGCTCTTTGCCTAACTTACGATGAACTACTTGGTGTACTTTCTTCGCCATAAAAATTTGAGGTATAAATTTCTTGAATGCCAATATGGATAATATACAAAGCCATCTTTCTAATCATCATTACCAACTCCTTTTCCTCATCATCTAACATTGCATAATCATACTCCCCAATAGCATTCAAGGCATTGGTACAAGCAGCTATATCTTCGTGCGGTGTTATATTCAACGGCTCAATAACATCTTCCATTAGTAATCAGTTTTAATTCGTGGAATACCTTTCCTTCTTGAAAATTCAATCACATCCTTTTCTACTTCGGCTCTGCTTTGCTTTCTATATTTATCACAAAGAGGCTCCAATATAGACAGTTTCTCAATCGGTGTCAATACTTTCATCATTTCTTGGATTTGTTTCTTGATAATCGGCAGGTCTTTGTGTGTCATATATTGATTTGATTTTTTCGAGATATAAAATTGCATCCATTAATTCTTGCTTCATATGTTCTATCCACTCATCCAAAGATAGGTCTTTCCTATCCATTGTCGTTCCATATTTCCTTTTTCCTATCTCTTCTCTTTCGATAAACTCAGAGAATACCTTGGCTAACACTTGGCTCATTTTGTATGGTATTTACCGCAATCGTTACATTGATACTGAGTATGCTTCGTTCCTAAAGCCGTAATCCGGCTCTTGCTTATCTTAATATTATTCGAGCCACACTCCGGACAAGTTCTTTTATCCCCTGTTTCAATCACTCCGTAATGCGTTTTAGGACTATCGTGCAACCTCAATTCTTTGTGTACCTGCTCCAATAGTTTAACATCTTGCTTGCAATACTCAATCATCTTAGTCATTGCTTTGTCGCACTTATTCAAGACAATATCTTTCCAGAGATTAAAATCGGTCTTAATCTTCTTTCCTATACCCAAAAATGAAGCAATGTAATCTAACCTATTTGAGTTGAAACGAAACTGCCTCCGAGAAAGTTTGAGGGTGTCAATGGTAGTGTACTTAGGGAATAGGTTAACCCTATGATAGAGGCATCTGGTTCTTATCCAAGGTAGGTCGAACTTGTCTCCGTTATGGCCGACTAATTCATCGGCCTGATTTGCTACCTTGATAAATTCTTGTAAGAGTTTTTTATCGCATTGGTTTTTATCCCAATTCAAAGAATAAACTTGCTTCTCATCTTCCCATTTGTAACAAATACAAATGATGGCTCGTTCCTTGATGATGTTGGAGTAGTCAATCTTTTGTTTGTACCCGGCTGACCAAAACAAACCGACATTCGGGCTTGTTTCGATGTCGAAGTAAAGTCGCTTTCGTTTCATATATGTAAGTAGGTATTGATGACTATTTTGCCAACTCTAAGTGCATCCAGTCAAAATCTTTCTCTATTCCATAAGAAATAAAATCGTTCGCATAGAAAATATCAATCATTGCTTTGTACTCAGGTTTGCTAAACTGAGCCAAAGGTTTCTTAACCTTTAAGCCATTACGAGCCGGGTCAAGGTCTATGGCGATTCCCCAAGCGTGCCTACTCCAACGAGTTTTAGAACCTCGCATTGTTCGTACATTAACGCAACCCCCAAAGAGGTCGATACCTAATCTTTGTATCTTAGATAGGCCGTAATGAGCCAGTAATTGATTGAAAACATTTGTGAAGTTATCGGCAGCGAGTTCGTGGCATTGCATCTTTTGAACCCCAACCTTCGTATCCCAAGCTATCCGCATCGGATAAGGCAAAGGGATGATGGTAAAGTTATCCGCATTGCCGGGCTGACCGTATTTGCTAATTATTTGAGCATCGGTGAGAAGTGCCATAAAAGTAGTTTTTTAAGGTAGGGGAAGATTAACCTAAGACACATTATTCCAATAAGTAAAATAAGCCAATTTAAGCGGCTTTTTGCTTTACCCTTGTATTCCTCTGTCTTTTCGGTTTGAAGGGCTAATTTCGCCTCTAATTGCTTTATACGAGCATTGTCAACAACCACACTCTGGATGGTGTCTCTAATCCTAATGGTTTTTACTAATGTTTTAGTAAGGGGTACTCTAAGCGTGTCTGTGTGGTAAAAATCACGAATTATATCGTTTCTTTCGTAAAGAGTATCGTAAGTGATTAGGGTATCGCTTTTGGTTTGGATGATGGTGTCATTAGCACAATACCCCTCGGAAATGACATACTCAGCAACCTTGTCGAGTTTCTGCTTATCCCTTAGGACTTGCTTTACCGGGTTACAGGCCAATAAAAATAAACTAAGAAGGAGTATTCTCATCGCTAAAGAAGTTTGATATAAACTTACCCACGACCGCCAATCCCATAATAATCGTACCCATCAAAGGATGACCATTCAGAATAACAATAGAAGCCCCGAAGGTTCCGGCAGCAGCTAAGCTATCCCCGAAAATTCTTATCCTCTTAGGAGTAGGTTGAAAATATTGCTTCCACCCGAACTTCATTCTCTGTCTTGTTTGTTTTGTAACTGAATAGTCAAGTGCGTTAACTGATTGAAGATGTTATCTAATTTCTTAGATATTTGGTCATCTTGCTTTTCTACTACGTTAACTCTAATCTCTAATTCTTTAAGTTTCAACGAAACCTTTACATATATGCCAATCAAACCACCCAAAATTAAGATGGCTTGACCAGCAATAAAAATGATTACCTCTGTCATTTGTTATCTATCAAACTGAATAATGCAGGATAGTACTCATCGGTTTCTACACTTTCAAGGTGTTCAAGTTTGAGGTCTGCACCCCAAAGTTCACTAACATTGATTTCTTTTTCAGCCGTTAGTAACTCTAAATGCTCCTTATTGAAGTCGGCAACCTTATCGGAGGGAATTTCAATCATACCCTCTTTTTCTTCGCCATACTTTTTGAAAAGTTCATTCTTAGCCTCTTCGTAAAGTTTCAGTTCCTCACTTACTACTTTGTTCAAACGCTGAAGATAGACCTTTGTCTTTAAGGACATTTTCTGCTTTAACATACCTTGGGAAAGAACCTCTGTGCTTTCTCCTTGTCTTGTTACTCCGTTTAGTTCGTAATAGAGAGCGATTACTTCGTGTAGTTTCAAGTTCATAGGTTTTATATTAAATAGATTTTAGGCTTGCGTTTGCCAAGGTAAACCGAGGTTAACGATGGGTGGGTTCTTTTGATTTTCGATTTGTGCATCGATGTTAGCTTGTAACGAAGATACATCCAAACCGGCTTCGAGCCAAGAAACCACCTGCTCTTCGGTCAGGTCAGGGTAGGCCGTAAAATCAGTTTCAGAAGGCTGAGCACATCCGTAAGAGGAATAAACCTCAGCGGTGTAGGTTTTATCGCCTACGATTTCTGTTCCCTGATAACGCCAATGAATAACTTTAACAACATCGTGTAAGTTACCATCCTGAGGGGCGGTGTCTAATTGAGAGATAATCCAAGAGTAATTTGTCATTTTTATTTGTTTTTAAGTATTTCAATTTCTGCTTTGAGTTCTTGTATTGCTTTTACTATTATAGGAATAAAATCTTGCCTTAATGATTTATAAGTTATTGTGTCATCAGGATTTCTTTTCCACTCATCAATTAAATCAGGGAAAATAGCTTCAACTTCTTGAGCAATAAACCCTCTTACATTTTTCCCATTATTACCGCTTTCAGATTTCCAATCATATTTTCTTGGTCTTAATGACATTATAGCATCTAATCCAATATCTAAATCTCTTATGTTTTCTTTTAACCTTCCATCAGAGATAGCAGATATTGTAGTATTAGTGGCATAAATTGTACCTGCACCACTAACATAAAATCTATATGCGGCATTTGTTATATCTCTTAAATAATAAGTTGATTCTGCATTTGGTATGCTTACATATATTGAAGCATCTGAATCAAACCTAATACCTCTTGTATCTACATTTTCTACTGATTTTCCGATAAGTACATTACCCCCACTTGTTATTCTCATTCGCTCACTTCCGCCTACTTCAAACGCTATAGGAACGTAAGAACCGCCACCAATATAAGAAGTTGCAAGATATGATACCGATGTTCCAGCAGATAAATATATTGTGTTTTGACCGTTAGCGTCTACTGAAGCATTGTTTCCTTTAACTAATAATTTATAAGATGCATCTCCAGTTGTACCTATACCTACATTGCCACCTGAGGTTATACGCATTCTTTCGGTAGCATTTGTCCATAATGCCAAATAACTGCTTGTTGCAGCATACATATTAAATGAACTTTCATTATTATCCCACCAAATAGCACCTTTAGTAGTACCTGAACTATTATAATCAAAGGTTAATTGAGTATATCTTTCACCTGTATTGTTTAATAATAATTGATTACCATTACCGCCAACTACTGTTAATTTGTTTGTCGGGGAAGTTGTACCTATACCAAGTCTTCCCGAAGCATCCAAGGTCATAGCTTGTGTAAAGGATATGGCGTTACCAGCTGTGCCTGAAGGTGCGATATACCACCTATGTTGTCCACCACTTAAAACATATCTTGTAGATGCAGCAGTTGTTCCATAGATATAGTTAGTACCATTAAACCAAGTATTTGAGCCAATTTCAGCCCCAGTACCACTATACCCAAACAATGAAAGACCTGATACATCAGAACCTATTTGTAAGGCTTTAACTCCACTCCACGCACTTGGTGTTACTCCTAAGCCAAGATTTCCCGAAGTATCAAGCTGCATTCCTTCGATAATATTATCTCCACTATTTACATAAAATTTGAGATTTCCTTTTAATGCACTTGGGTTAGCCTGTGTTACTGAAGAACGAATTAAACCTGTGATATTAGTAGAAGCTAATGCACCACTTCCAGTTGAAAAATACATAGAAGCATCACTTCCCACAACCTCATCAATATTTCTTAAATTTAATGCTACAAATGTACTACCACTTGCAGAGCCAGATATTTCAGTTTTACCGCTTGGGGAAGTTGTACCTATACCGATACTCGTGCCACTTTCATAAATTTGGCTTATTCCTACTGAACCTGTGCCTGTAAACTTAGCAATAAAACCAATCGTTCCAGATACCGAATTTGTAATATCCGAAGTCAAAGCTAACGTACCTGTTGCACTCGGCAACGTATAAGTATAGCTTCCAGCAGCATAACGGAAAATAGCACTCCTTGTACCATCCCCGAAATTAAAAATAAAACCAGGGTTAGTCAATGTAGCATATAACATAGTATATCCCGAAAGAGAATACGATGTGTTTATATTTTGAAATGCTATATATTGGTCAGAGGTTAAACTTGAAGCAGAAATTGCGTTACAAATTATTCCCCCTGCAATGTTTAATGTACTTCCGTTATCTTGAACAATAGAGTTACCAATAGAAGTCGTACCTGTAAACTTTGGTAAGTAGCCAGTACTTCCAGAACCCGATATACCACCCAATCCTGAGAGAGTATAAGTAGGAATGTTCAACGTATTCCCCACTAATGTCGAAGCACCGCTTGAACCTGTTGTCGTTAAAGTCAAAGCACCCTGACCGCCAATATCACTCAACACCTCGGCCCCGGTTCTAAAGTTTACTATATTAGAAGCATTGAGAACCAAAAATTTATCCGTATCTGTGTTCGCATTGGATACGCTCGTTAACGTCAAGTTATTAGAGAAGGTCTTTGCTCCACTAATTGTTTGGGTCGTACCAATAGTTACATAGCCATCAGCAATATCTGTTTCAATGATAGTCGCTAAATCCGTAACTGTACACTTATACGAATAACCCGAAGAAGGGTCCCCCACTAATAATAAATCACTTAAACTCGGGGTTCTACTCTGTAATTCGGATATTTTCTTGTTAGCCATTGTTTTTTATTAAATAGAATTAAGCAGGGTATTGGTAGTTTGTTGGAATTACGCAGCGATTTGCCGTATAAGGTAATTCAATCGTAATATCAGCCCGAACACCTGCCAACAAATCAGGGGTGTCCTCAGTAAAGAAAGAAAGCGTTGCACTCAACCCCTCATCAAACTCAAAATTATTATATCTTAACTGAGCGATAATATCTTGGCAGATTTCTAATTGGTCGCTCAATACCTCGGTTTCATTCGTGTCCTCAGGCAGCATTCTATCGAAAAAATACAACGAGAAATTAAGCGTAGTGCTTTTTTCTTGTATGTTACCACCTGTCAAATCAAAGAATAACGAGGGGTAGATATTCTCAGTACCTCGCGACATATAATCACTTAGGTCTCCGAAGTACACACTTTTTATCTGTTCGTGTGCGTTCGCTAAGTTTGTTATTGTCGTTACTACTTGATTTAGTGTCATTCTCTTGTTTTTGTAAGAAGACTTTTAGCTTCTTTTGATTTTTTAACGAGTAGGTTTTATTCGCCACAACAACGATTTATATTACCTTGATATTTTTCCTCAAAGGTCATTCCCTTACAATTATCATCATCTCCTAACCATATTGAGGTAGTGTATGCTTGTCTTTCTGGAATGATAGTGTCGTAAGTACTTCCGGGATTGTTATACTCAGGAAACGTACTATATCCACTCTTTTCTAAAAGATACTTAACTAATCTTTGCTTGTAGAACTCGGCTCTCGCTTTGTATCTATCAGCAACATCAATCAATTCCGCTGCACTCGGGTTCTCTTGCCCCTCTCCTGATTTTCTTATCAGCCCCTTATTGTAAAACTGATAACTCAATCCCATAGGGAGTTCGCTCATCACATAATAAACCAAAGTGGGAGTAATGTAAGTGTCTAACAAGTTACTCTCTACCTGCGTTAGATTATTGTTCTGAATGCCATCTTGCAATCTCTCGTATAAAGCCGTTCCCAAAGCAGGCAGGATATACATATCTTGCGCAGTCAAAATCTCAGGGTTTACTAACTTCTCATCGGTATTGAAATGTAAACCTGTTCTATCTTTTATCGTATCAACCGAAATAAATAATATATTCCTACTCATCGTTTATTTTTTAATAACTACAACTGCGTTCCAAGTGTGCCTACATTTAGGCGAGTGAATATCTGTTTTAGGGATTGTCCACCATCCACCACCTCTTGCAAAAACATCATACCCCAAGCGTGCAGAGATTTGCTCAATCTCCCCTCTGGTATAAACCTTTTTTAACCCCATCAATTGTTGACAAAAGGGTCTTGAAGTATCTATATTTCTATCAGATGGCTTTGTTCTTAAAAAGTCCCAAGAATATTCGTATCTAACCAAAAAGGTTGTCTTTACAGGCTCATCGATAATCTCTTTCAAAGGTCTTTTTAGTTTGCTAATTTTTGTTTCGGGGTCGTAATCCAAAACATCCAATGCAACCAACTTACCAATCCTATCTAATACCTCTTCCTTTTCAATCTCT
>Ga0315909_10001203_pt1 | contig 34964 bp, 24 predicted proteins | sample LakEriMetagenome_11_FD_203527 | JGI IMG/M metagenome (GOLD analysis project Ga0315909, IMG submission 203527) | Freshwater fungal communities from buoy surface, Lake Erie, Ohio, United States - Buoy 2 MA125 | ecosystem: Environmental > Aquatic > Freshwater > Lake | place: USA: Lake Erie, Ohio... | reverse complement strand
TGAGTGACATTTGAAGTCATGCATCCAACAATACCCAAGCCTACCGTCTTTATCTTCTAGCTTTCCAGGCATACATTTATCCATTCTAGGTGAGACGTCAAAGGCGGCACAATTTCCACAAGTTGATTTCTTAGCAACTTTTACTGTGGTCTTCCAGTGTTCAGCGATGTGCTCCCAATATCCCTCATCAGAAAGGTTTAGTGGACCGTACTCGATGTGTTCAGCTTTGATCGCATGATTACGATTTTTAGTATTTAGCTTTAAATCTTTTGCTGCTCTTGGACAAGAGTCGGCTGAGTTGGCCTCATTTACGAATTGGTTAAAGTCATTTAGTATCATATCTTATTGCATTACGGCTGCCATGTGATTATTGGCTTTTTTACGAGTCGGATGACATGCAGCACTCTTCATTTTAATCTTTCCAGATTTGGTCTTACGAGTAGCTCCAAGTCTCTCACCAGGCTTCTTGTTCTTTTTTAATACCTTATCATCGATATACACACAATATCTGTTTCCGACCTTTCTAACGTCTTCAAATAATTCTGTGTATGTCATGATGTATTTCATATATCTTTATTTATCCGTCGCATGCTAGGCAATCTGTCATTGCCCTAGTCGCGATGTCTCCTCTTAAAACAGACTCAGTTCTCATGTAATATAAAGTCTTGATTCCAGCATTATAGGCTTCTAGGTGAACTTGATTGATAAACTTAGGTTCAGCTTCACTAGGAAAGGCCAGGTTTAGAGAGACTGCTTGATCGATGTACTGTTGACGAACTCCAGCCTGTCTTACTAATTCTAACTGATTTATCTCCTTGAAGGTCAAGTAAACCTCCTTAAGAGGGAGATAATTGGCTTGCTCTACATCAGGAAGCTTTGACCACTTAGTTAAAGTTATAGGAAAGCTAACTTCTCCTAATTTTACTCGATAGTTATCCATAAAATCGAGTCCTTGAACTGATCCACCGTCTGCTAATATCTGATCCCAAACCTCTTTAGTATTATGACCGATCTTGTCTAGTACTTTCTCTAGCGAAGGATTTTTACGAATGAATGTACCTTTAGCTGTCTGTTCAGTGAATACGTTTGCTGCCCATGGCTCAATTCCAGCTGAAACATTTCCTGCTAATTTAGAGTTAGAAACAGTAGGAGCAATGGCTCTAAGGTGAGAGTTTCTCATTCCAGTACCAACACACCATAACGGCTCGCCGAACTCTTTAGCAAGGTCTCGACTCGCTCTCTCGCTCTCAATCTTAAGTTGTGAGAATATCTTTCGAGTCTCAAACTGAGCAGTTAGGGAATCGAATGGAATATTTTTGTTTTGTAAATAAGTGTGCCAGCCCAATACTCCCAAACCTAAAGCTCTACCCTTTTCTGCTGAACGTACTGAGTTTTCAAAACCTCTCATGTATTTAGAACGATGAATAAACTCTTCTAGGACTCCATCCAAAAACCAAGTAGCAGTATAGATCAAGTCAGTATCCTTCCACTCCTCATATTTTGCAAGGTTTAGCGAAGAAAGACAGCAAACGAATGAATGGTTCTCATCAGTATGCAAGGTGATCTCCGAACAAATATTGGTCATATACACTTTAAGACCGTTCTTTTTGTATGCTTCTGGACTTTGACGATTAACGTTTCCTTTGTACATGATGTAAGGTTCGCCAGTGGCCTTTCTTTTTCTGATCACAGCAGTCCAACGTCGACGCGCTTCCTTGTCGCCATGCTCTAGTTTTTGCATGAAATCGTCTGAGACTACTACACATTGGTGTAAGTTTAGACACTGGCGATTGATCTCTCCTTTAGGCTCCCTGATCTCTAGCCAGTCCCAAAAGTCTCCATGCTCAATGTCTATGTTTACTGACGCTGCTCCCCTACGAACATTTCCTTGATTGGTAGCCAAGACTGATGAATCATAGATCTTACAAAAAGGAACGACTCCATCAGAAGTTCCGTTTTGAGATATAGTTGAACCTGCAGGTCGAACTTGATTGATTCCAATTCCGACTCCTCCGCCGTGCTTAGCAAGGAGCATTAGCTCTAGGTTTTTGCCTCCAATGTCTGCGATAGAATCGGCAACGTCGATTCCAAAACATGAAATAGGTAAACCTCTTTCAGTTCCAGTGTTTGAAAAAACTGGAGTAGCTAAGTTTAGCCAGCCGCGCCACATATAATCAAAGAACTTAGAAGCAAGTTCAGGTCGTTTAAGTCTTTTAGCTACTGCGCTTGCCACTCTCCAATAAGAGTCCTTTGGTGTTTCACCCTCTAATAAGTAGCCTTTAGATACAGTTTTGACATAGACTTCAGTGTTTGCCCATACTGGAAAATGAACTCCGACTTCCCATCCATGTTCTGCTCCGTGATTTATTTCAGTCTCTTCCATTTTTATTGTTTATTTGATTCTTCTTCTACTCTTTCCCAAGCGTGATCCGGATTAAAGTTAATTGGTACTTTGATCTTTATGATCTCGGGAAATATTTGATTTGTGCCCACTCCCAAGCAAACTTCTATCTCTTTTTCTAATTCTTCCATTTATCTCTCTTATTTTTTTTGATAACTCTTCACTGACGATGATGTAGGGAGAATCTATGCTCTTGGCATGAGCCGACTCGCAATACTCTTCCCATAGTTGTAATACTGATTTTTCCATTAACTAAAAAGTGAGTCTTCGTCCCAATCTTCGTTTTCGCCAGCCTTTGCATAATCAGTAGGTCGGATCGCAAAGAAATCTGTGTGAGTGTGTCCTCCAGTAAGATGATAAAACCAGTCAAGTTCAGAAGCTAGATATTCGTCATAATTAAATATTGACTCATAACCTAACTCATTAAGTTTCTCATTAGCTCTCTTCTTGATGAATTCCTTAAGATCGTTGGATTTTAGGTTCTCAAGATCTCCCATCTCAAACATCTTATCGATAAATGTCAACTCCATCTCTACCATGATAGCAGCGGCCTCTTCAACTTGAGATCGAACCGCTTCTTTTAGTTCTGGATATTCTTCGCACATGTGTCTAAATAATTGACATCCCATCTTAGAGTGTAAAGACTCATCGCGAACTGACCATTTCATTTGCTGGCCTATTCCTTTTAAGAGATTACGCATTTGAAAAGAATAGAGAACAGCAAAGGATGAGTAGAGGGATACTCCTTCAGCAAATGCGGAAAATATAGCAAGAGAGCGAGCAACGTCTCTACGGGCATCTGATGATTCAGCAAGATCAGTGTATGAGTAATCGTAATTCGTCTCTAGTAAGTATTCAAATTTTTGAGCGATTGCTGGCTCATGTAAAAATGCTTTAAAATCTTCCAAACCTAGTGATTCATTCAAATATGAATAAGCGGTCGCGTGTATGGTTTCTTGAGAACCGAAGATCATGGCCATCTGCTTTATTTCATGCTTAGGAAACCACTTAGATACCATTCCAGTCCAATAGTCTGAGACTGCACACTCAGTCTGAGCAAACCCCAAAAGGATATTACCTACTAGATTCTTTTCAGCTTTACTCAAGTGCTCATTCCAGTCCTTAATGTCTCCCTGCATTGAGATCTCAGTGTGAAGCCAAAAGGCTTGAGCTTGCTTTAACCAGCCTTCAGTGTAATAGATAGGGTATTCGAATGGTTTGTATTCTACGCGTTCAGTAAAGAGTGAGTTTGCCATTTTCTTCTTGTTTTTTTAGACAGCGAGGCTATACTATCAGCATCGCTAATTGTTAGATTTTTTTATTTGTATGCTTAATCCAGATTAAATCGTTTAAGATTCTAATTTATTTATCAGGTCAAGAATTGATGAGAGCCATCCTTGTAAAATTAATTTGAAGATTCTTCAACGAACTCAAATTTTAGGCTCTTATTGATCAAATCTACCTTAGAAACCTTAACGAATGGGTATCGACTTAGGTTCTTGTCCAAGTCTCTACGCTTTAGAGACACTTCAAAGTTTTCACCGTCAATCTCAATAGAAATGGAATTCTTTTTAGAATTGACGTCGTATGGGAAACACTTATTTTGAGTCTTCTCTTTTAGGTTCTGCCAAGCTAATTTTTCAGAATTAACGTTGTCAGACTTAAGAGTAAGAACGATTCTAAACTGCGAACCTTTTGTAGTGATATCTTTAACGTAAACAGGAAGAGTGTCTCCCGTTTTCAAGGTTCTCTTAGTGATCTCATAGTCTTCAAATTCAGACTGATGTATAAGACCTGTGAAGTAACCGTCAATCTCAACAAAGACTCCAAAGTCATAAGGTTTACTGGTTAGTACACCAGTATATTCTCTATTGAACTCTAGATTCTCAATCATAGTAGGCATCGATTGAGTGACGTACTTCTTGTATGAAAGGATGAATAGGTCATTTGCTTGATCATAGTTATCTACCATGACAGTCAGTGTCTTATTCAGCATGTCATTAAAGTTATGAATGATATTGGCTGCTGCGTGTGAACCTGGAATAAAACATTCGATCTCTTTCTTGTAGAGAGCAAGGTATCCTCCTTTAATTAGCTTTGTGATTGTAACGTCAAACCACTGATCCTCATTCAAGTGATCAAATAGCTCTTGCTTATAGGATATTGAAAGGGCTTTCTTCTCTGACCCGAAGTTTTCACCAAACTTTGTAGACTTGTAAATCATCACAAAAAACTCACGGTCTTCTCCGTTTGCAAGAGCGCTCATGTCCTTTGAGAATTCTCTAAATGGAATCGCGACTGGCATGCTAGAAGAAATATCTTCTGCATAGATAGTCTTATCGTCGTATGAGATGGTTTTTGCTATTACTTTACAGACGGCTCCTTCTTGAAGGTCCTTTGAAATTCTAGAGTTTGATTTTTCATACTTGACCATTGCATCATATAGCTCTTGAGCATACGGTTCATGGCAAAATATTTTTACTCCACTCTTCTTGTCATCGTCTGTTAGTTTTACGGAAGTGTTGTATTTTCCGGTAATTTTAAATGGGTCTTGGTTTGACATTTTTTTATTTTTAAAGCTTATACACAGGTAGTTAAAATAGTTTTAGACAAAAAGGAGATAGTTTAGCTATCTCCTTTCTTATTAAACCTTGTTTATTTATCTTATTTTGAGTCGGAAGTTTCCTCGATTAGGGTACATTCAGTAGTTATCATAAGACCCGCAATTGATACTGCGTTTTCTAGAGCAGACCTAGTAACTTTTGCAGGATCAATGATTCCCTTCTCTATCATGTTGATGTATTTACCCTCACGAACATCATATCCATAAGTTGGATCCTTTTGCTCAAGTATCTTGTTCTTCACTACATCAAAGCTTATTCCAGCATTTGATAAGATCGAAGCAAGAGGTGCTTCGCAAGCTTCTAGTAAGATCTGTGCTCCGATCTCAATGTCTCTACTCGCAAAGGTAGGTAATTCAATGTTTGAACTCGCGTTAAGTAGAGCGATTCCTCCTCCAGCAAGAATACCTTCTTCGATGGCTGCTCGAGTAGCGCTTAATGCATCATCAAGTCTATCCTTTTTCTCCTTCAACTCAACGTCGCTGTATGCACCGATCTTAAGAACTGCAACACCTCCTTCAAGCTTAGCAAGTCTCTCTTTTAGTAAAAGCTTCTCTGATTCGTTTTCTTTGAATTCAAGTTGAGTCTTGATCTCACTGATTCTAGCTTCAACTTCAGTGCTCTTCTTAGCACTAATTAAAGTAGTGTTTGAGTGTTCAATGATGATTTTATCGCAACTTCCCAAGATGTCCTCCATCGCGCTAGGATTCAATTGAGTGATATCGTGACCTAAATCCTCTGAAAGAAACATTGCTCCAGAAACAGCTGCGATATCTTTTAACTGATCAGTCTTGTTTTCTCCAAATCCAGGAGAACGAACGGCTGCAACATCAAGAGAACCGTTTACTTTATTCATGATGAGAGCTTGTAAAGCGTCTCCTTCAATTGCATCTGCGATTATTAGTAAAGGTCTCTTCTTAGAAGCAGTGTAATCTAAAACATTCACCAATCCTTTTAGACCTTTAATCTTTCCAGAATAGATTAGAATAAATGGATTATCGAATTCTACTTCAAACTTATCCATGCGATTGATAAAGTATGGAGACATGTATCCGCTACCGATCTGAAGACCTTCGACTATTTCCATTGAGGTCTCATGAGTCTTGCTGTCCTCAATTGTGACTACTCCATCAAATCCAACAACGGCCATTGCATCAGCGATGATGTTACCGATCGTCACGTCTCCGTTTGCTGAGATCGTTGCAACATTTCTAATCTGCTCAACGTCCTCTACTTTGATAGCTTTCTTTTCTAAATAGTCTTTTACTAGCTCAACTGTGATGTCTAATCCTTTCTTAAGATCCATTGGGTCGTATCCTGATTCGATCAGTTTGATTCCCTTGTTAAGGATCGCTTGAGCAAGAACAGTTGCAGTAGTTGTACCGTCGCCTGCTTCTCTTGCAACGTTTGCCGCAACCTGTTTTACCATTTGTGCACCTAAATTCTCGATAGGATCCTTTAGGAAGACTTCGCTAGCGACGCTAACTCCATCCTTAGTTATTGCATAGTGACTCTGTCTTCCCAAGACGACGTTTCTTCCCTTGGGTCCTAGGGTCACCTTTACTGAGTCAGCTAACTTGTTGACTCCTCTTTTTAGGGCGTCTCTGGAATCTGATCCAAAACTGATTTCTCTGGGGTTGTTTTTGCTCATAGTGTTAAATTATTATTTTTTTGTAAAAAATCGTATAGTCGATCTCTTAGATCTACTATTTTATGCATTTCCGGTTTTTCTTTTGGTCCTATCCAAACTAAAAATCCTCCATCTGTGTCAAAATCTGCCTCTTCCTTTAGGATTAAACGATAGAGACTGAGCTGTATTGAATAACCGTTTAATGAGTTATCCCACATGTCCTCAAATGGATAGAGTAGTTTTTGCTTACGTCCTTCTGAATCTGAGTCGGTTGTAAATTTCTTGTTAGACTTCCAGTCCCCGACATAGTATCTTAAATTCATCTCAAAGAGCTCATCCATTGTTCCAGCTAATCCCCACTTTCTGGAAAAAACTCTGAACTCCTGTTTTACTGGCGTAAATTTATGGAGCTTTTCTCGATGAAGCTGCTCAAATTGATTTATTCTATGTAGAAGAATTGGATCCTCAGGATACGACGGATTTTCACCATTGTAGTAGTCTTCGATCCACTTGTGTAATCGAGTACCAAGGTTAAGAGCAGTATCAGATATCTCTTTCCACTCGTTTAAGACGTCTGCTTTAGTCGTTCCTCTTTTCTTAGCAACCATTCCAGCAATCCTTTCTGAATCGAATTTGGATTTGAATTGAGATAAAAAGCCGGTAACAGACTGAAAGAACTGCACCGGCTTTTTAGTGACTGGATTTAAGTAAGAATAAGTATGGCTCTCCTCGTCAAATACGAAATTAGGATCTAGAAAGTAATTGAGTTTGGATTCCGACATTATGCTTGTAATTCAAACTCTTCTACTACCGGTTGACCGGAAAGTTTTAAAAGAGCTTGAATTGTTGCCAGCACATCGCGTTGACAGTATTCCGTGATTCGTTGAACATTCATTTCTTCCCAAAAAACTCGACCTACTTCTTCTCCTCGAATATCGCTCTTTGGAGTATCAAGACCGATTGATGTTACGAGTAACTCAAGGGAAGCAAAGCTTTCTTGCCAAGCGCCAAAACTCCATAACTCTGAAGTATCGATGAATGGCATCTCCCAAGGTTTTAGGTTTTGAATCTGTAGCCCTTTCGGTAGAGATCGACTGTTGATTAAGAGTCTCTTACACATCATCGGCACATCAAATCGCTTGATGTTGTGTCCTACAAATTTCATTGTTGCGAAATTAGTAAAGACTTTTTCAATACCGTCAAGTATTTCAGATTCAGAAGTTGAGCTATAACTTTTGATGATGACTGACGCCTCTCCATCTTTATAACCCACTCGACCGAATGACGCACAAACGATACGTGCAAACTCGGGAGTCAAGGCAGCTTTTGTCGTGTAAAGTTCCTCGTCAGTAAGGTCCTTGTTCTCCTCAAATCTAGAGCGTAGGTATTCACAACGCTTTGACCAGAGCTCAGCCATCTTGGGTTTATGAATCGCGAGAGAATCTAGTGATTCAAATTCCGGTGCGGTTTCTAGGTCAAAAAAGACCATCTTTGATAGTTCATTAGGTGTGTACATATTATTGATTTATTTGTTCAATTGTTTTGATATCGACTGTCGGAAAACTTTTTTCACTTCCTGCACAGTCCTTCATCCATGTCATGCCATCATTTGTGTGAAAGGTTCTTACTACAAGATATTCGGTACCGTCTTTCATTAGGATCCTAGTGGCACACGTATTATTCTTTTTATAAGAAAAATAGATCACTACAAGTATCTGAATCAATATGATTGGAATGAATACAAATTTTATGATTTTTAAAGCCATGCTGATTTATTTAGTCCCACCATCTCTCGATGTGATCGCTCATTATCTTAAATAATAACTCACGAGACCTCTCTTGGTTTTCATGAGATATGTCCATTGCTATTAGTTTTTTATTCTCAATCGGATCTTCACTCCTATTGAATCGACTAATCTCTCCACTAAGAGCTCTTTTATATTGACGGGGATACTTTGCAAAAAATTCATCGTACTTTTCAGATATATGAGTGTCCTTCATCTCATACCACTTTTCAGTCTCGTCAGTTGGAATAAAATCGTATTTAATATCATGATAATCCATGTATTCGATTTCATACGTGTCTTCCAATTGGTGTTCAATGAGTCTAATGACTAGCCGCATACGCTCAGCGTCGCGTTTAGCGTCAACGTGAAAATCGCGACTACCGATGTAATCCGCTTGAAGCTCTAGCTTTTTAGCTATTATCTTGTATATGTAGGACTGATCCCAGTTACGATCTTTCCAAATTGTTGGAAACCACCTCCATAGGTTTAGTATGCCGTTTGCAAAGTCCTTGTGATAGTACTGACCATCGAACTTCCACCAAAGTCTGATACTTTTCATCATTTAGATTTTTTTATGTGAACTGAACAGTAATCATGTAGACCAAACCATTGAGGAATGGTCAAACGATCGACCTCTTCAAAATGATTCTCTAAGTAATCAAAAAACTGGTCGTCTCCGTTACATCCTCCGTAACCCTCACCGATGTATATCAAGCACTGACCTGGGAGCATTGTAAAGGCAACATCGTATGCCATTGAAGTATCGTAAGGGGGCCATGCCATAAACACATTTCGGTCTTTATACTTGTCAACCGCAAACACTGCGTCTATCTCCTCGACCTCACAAAAGAACTTTCCCTCTCTGCACCAACTATTATTTACGTTTGGAGATAAATCAGTAGGTATGATGTCGACTCCCTGTTCTATTGCAAGGCTCTCAGTGTATGCAAAACCGCTTCCTACGGAAACTAGCGGTGAGTGTTTCTTCATGAGATCGATAAGGAACTGTGTGGGAACGTGCCACGAAACTCCTACTCTAAATTTCTCTCGACTATCATACTTCTTCATGTAGTCTGATGAAAAACTAAGAAACCTTTCTCTGCCTTTTGATACTAGGCTCATTAGGTTCTTGGGTAAAAAGATTTTATCCATTTTGCTCTATTTTTTTGATTTTTATGAAGGGCTGATCCGAATAGTGCAAGGGCAGATCATCATGAACGGTCCAGCCTGGATCCTTGCCCTCTGTGATTGCCTTGGTGATTGATTCCTGGCGCCATAAGTAAAGTATCATCTTGTACATTTCGTAAGCGATTTGAGGTTCAGGTAACTCCTTGTCCTCCTCTAAAGTGTTTATTGTTCTAGCACCAATCGGATATGACGCTCCTCGATTCTTAAGTCCAAACATCTCTCTTTTAATGACCCAAAAGGCATCATCAAGTATCTGGTTGTTGTAGCAAGGACGATGTTCGTTCTTTAGCCTAAAGTCTAGAGAAAAGGGAATTCGGTCGACCTGTCCATGTAGGAACCTTGAATAGAATTCTAGTGCCTCTTGCATCACTACTAGTTGTGTCTCATTAAGCTCAATCTTGTACATTTTCATAACTTTCAAATTCGAATAAAATTGGGTTTTGTAATACTGGGTCATTAGATACTAAATCTTGACGATATTTTAAAACGGCTAGGTCCTTGGCTTTGGCTTCGACCTCAACGTCTACATCAAGACCATAGCTTGGAATAAGATCATAGACGTAATCAGCATGGGAACGGTTGATCGCTGAAGAGTCCTCATACAGTGACTTGGAACTGGAGTAGTGCTGCATGGGAGTAAAGCCGTGCCAGGTAGAAGCAGCCAAGTGAGCGGCCTCGCTGGCAGAGAGATCACCTGTACAGAACCTGTGGTGTAGGTGATCGAATGTGACTGGGCAACCCACTACACGGTAGACGCCATAGTAGAGATCCTTGACTGAGAACTGGCTCGCTTTATCGTCGTTTTCAACCACCAGCCTAGCTTGCGTGGAGGGGGCGAGTCGCTTGAAGTTTTCACAGAACCTAGACAAAGCGCTTTCCTTGTCTCCATACGATCCACCGATGTGAATGTTGATGGGAGAACGATAGTCTTGAGGTAGACCCATGAGATCCATGATCCTAGCGTGTTGGTCCAAGTCATAAATGGTCTTACTAACCACGTCAGGATTAGGAGAAGCAAGCACGTCAAACTGGCCAGGATGAAAGGATAGACGTATATTGTTTTGCATGGCTAGCGAGCCTATTCGCTTGAGGAGAGAGCATATCTCTTCGTATTTTGGTAATTCCTCAAACCTATACTCGCTCATCCAGGGAAAGATATCGCTAGACATGCGATAGACTTGGATATCATGTTCGATATTCCACTTGATGATCTCATACAGATCGGTCAAGTTAAGGATCGCAAGCTCGCTGGCTCGGGCCATGCCCTGCTCCTGCCAAGTCTTTTTGATCATGCCGCGGTTAGCGGTAATGCCTTTATCTCTAAGGCTAAGGTTGATGCAACAGTATCCTAATCTCATAGAGATATTATACTAAATTTAGGGGAATTCTTAAAATTTCGCTTTTTCCGTGTGCACGAGTATACTAGAGTACTATCTAGTAAGATTAAAGTAAGATTAAAGTAATACTACTAGTAACCCACCCGCCATCCCATTGTACTAGGGAAAATAGCAAAGGTTTTCAAAGATAAATAATATTTTTGAAATCAAGAACTTTTTTAAAGCTGCATAGTATAACTAGAGCATCTAAAAAATATCAGTTATGAATGACGATAGTCAGCATAGACTTTTCTATTCTTTATCCTGGAATCTGTGTCTGTAAGGACCTAAAAGAGTTTAAGTGGTTTTCTGTAGTAAACACTAAGCTAAAGAAAGCCGATCAAGCTAACTTGGACTACCTTACTCAAAAGTATCCAGCCATAAAGATCCTAAAGACTAGCACTATCCGAAAGACTCATCCAGAGTATCACATCACCGAAAGGACGAAACTGATAAACTACCAAGAACTCATCAATTTAATTATCTCTGAACTCTTATCTGAAGTAGGCGACGATGAAGTAATCGTTGCTCTAGAAGGCATCTCATTTGGATCTAAAGGAAACTCACTGGTCGATATTTCACAATCAACAGGAATCTTAAAGCACGAACTCTTAACAAAGGTACTAAAAGGTCAAGCCGACCGACTCTTTATCTTTAGCCCTAGCGAGCTAAAGAACGCGATAGGCTGCAAGGGAAACGCTAACAAAAAGGACATCTTTGAACGTTTTAAAGAGGATCCTGGCATGGAAGCAGTAAAGAACTCTGATCTTTTTCAAGCCGTTAACCAAGAGAAATGGATAGTCGATGGGGAACGAATAGTCTCCCCAATCATTGACATGGTGGACTCTTATCTAGGAATAGCGAAGGTCTACCAGCTTTCAAAATAATCTTGGATAAATGGCAAGAAAAAGAAGAGGGGACACCCACTATATCAATAATAAGGAATTCACAGCTGACATCATTAAATGTAAAAATAACGGAGAGCTCTCGGAGTTCTCAGTAAACTGTTTTATCTCACTCGCAAACCGAGCAGTAGATCGACTATACTTTAAGGACTATCGAGACAAGGAAGACTGCGTACAGTCTGCCATATTAGACTGCCTAAAATATTGGAAGAGCTTTGACGAGAGCAAAATGGCGACACCAAACGCCTTTGCTTATTTTACTCAGATCTGTAAAAACGGTTACGCAAAACAGTGGAAGAGCATACACCGTAAAACTGGCTTAGACTCTGACGAGAGCCTAGATTTCATCTCTATCAATTCTAATGGAGAAAGTTCAGTTTACAGCATCTAGCTCTAAATCTTAATAAATAACATAAAGGCAAGAAAAAGCGAATGAATGTTCAAAATCTCAACTTCTTTGATAAGTTCGGAAAGAACCTGAACCTAGAGTACGATGCTATTAACGAAGTCTGGAAAGGGGCTATCTACTTTGAACCAATTTCAGCATACCTATTTGAGAATGAGAACCTCTTTATTCTTGAGAAAGTTGGTAATGCTTATAAGTTTCCGACTCTAGTTCAAAACGAGTCACTGATATTTTCATGGAAGGATTCTAAAAACTCAGATGAGTTCTTTCTCTATGATGTGATTAGGGATTTAGAACTACAGGAAAACTTTATCAATAAGATAGAGACCAAGACATTCGCTCACTCAGACTACTCAAATCTCTCTTCTCCGCTAGACTTAAGGTTTCCTTTACAGGCAAACATCGCATTTAATCCCTACACTGAAGCTAGGTACGAAAGGACCTTGCTTGTACATAGAAAGATAGGAGCGGTGACTGAACTCATAGTTGAGATATCCTTCTATGGTGAAGGCGAGGAGGAAGAAGATCGATTTAAGGTATGGTGTCAGAACTTTGGAATCAAGTTCCTACGCGAGGACGCAAACGTGCTTAAGGACTACGACATCAAGGAGGCATATCCAGACCTTGAGGCGTTGAATGCCGCAAGAAAGAACCTATTAGTAAACAAGGAAGAAGTTTTTCCATACATCGGTACTTACAGGGGACTCGCAAATATCGTGAATCTTCTTGGATACAAAGACGTTCTTCGAGTAAAGGAATATTGGATAAATTCAAATCCCAGGTCTCCATACTTTAATACTCTTACTATGGTGGATCTCACCGATTACTTAGATGACGGCAAGATCGACACTCTAGATCTAGTCGATGCAAATAGAGGATTAAAGGAAGGGAGTCAGTTTAAAAAGACAGAGTTCTTAGCATTAGTTTATGAGTTTACTCAAATGACTGACGAGTTTGACGATGATGGGATTCCTCTCGTACAGGAGACCACTGACTTTAGTGTTAATGAGATCTTCTATAAGTTGGATCTGCTTCGCAAGAAACTAAAGAATGAATTCATTCCAATCAACGTAAAGATCAGGGACATCATAGGGGAGTTCATCTACTTTCAAAAACTAACGATCAATTATTGGAGCGATTCTACTAAGATCAGAGATTACGATATCAATGAGCCTGCCAAGGTGACACTATATCCTGGGAACGATACTAACCTTGTTTTAAGATCACTAGATCCTCTGTACAGAACGGCCGAGCCTAATGGAATAGACTTTGGAGTGGTTCAACTCAATGAGTCAAGCAAAAATCCATTTGAATCCTTTCAATTTTACACTAGGGAAGAGATACCAGGAATAGTTGACTATATAGAAAAATATTATGTTGAGATTCGTGACCAAAGAATTCCAGATCTTAACGCTAGGTTAAGTTGGGAGTTTGGTGACGATCCTCAAAGGGTGATAGGTGCCCCAGTGGTTCTTACCGCAGATGTTGGTCGATTCACAATAGCCGATCTTCGAGGAGTAAGAATAGACGATCTAGATGCAATCGCTCCTGGACTGGATCCATATTGGACCCTAGAGAACATAGATTTTAAGAACTATTATGAGATAAACTGGAGAATAGTAAAAGCCTCTCCAAATCCCTATAACTTTGAGTATAGGGGTAAGCTTGTTGACCTGCATATATTACCTCATTTTTTACCCTATGCTGGAGAGTATAGAGTCATCATTGAGCTCTTTGACTTTTGCGGCAACGTGAGCACATTCTCAAAGTTTGTGACTGTTTCCGACCAGATGAAACCTGAAATCATCGCGTTTTCTAGACTTGAGGACAAGTTTGAGTACAGTGTACAAAACCTAAGTAACGTTAGATTACAGGATTTTGGAGCATCGCCGATTTACTATCCAAAGGTCAATGTTCTCAATAATGAGGACTCTGCAGTGGAGATCAACGTTTACAAGAACCTATTAGAGTGGATCTCATTCTACAAGAATAGCTATGGATTGGGACAAAACCTTTATCTGGCAGAGCTATATAATTCAGACACAGGTCAATTCGTTCCATACCTAGATCCAGCACAATCCCATCCAGAAAAGCTTTCTTGGGGATTAGGTGAAAACGACATACCCATAACACTAAAGGATTTTAGAGACGTTAGAGTCGGTGACATGTATTGGATGCGACTTACTGATCTAGTTTATGTTGATGATTTTAACGCAGGATTTTACATCAAAGTTCCACCTCCAGGAAGCATAATAAAGATCTCTCTTTATTCAGATTACGTTGTTCCAAACTATTCAACCGTTGATGAGCTAATCACGATACTCAATGAGAGCAATCATCCAGCCATCAGATTATTCAATTATGAGATCATAAACGGTCGCATTCATGCACAGGCAGAATACTTAAGCCGTATCATGTATCACATGCTCTATTCTCCAGGACAGTTTAGCCCAAGCCCAGGATTTAGCCCAAGCCCAGGAGGCGGAGGTAATGGAGCTGGTGGAAAAAACGATGAGTACACCTTTTTCCTACCTAAAAAGGTATTCTCAGCGTCGTTAATAAGCTTTTTACAATCCATCTCACCAGTCTTTGATGTGGAAACCCTATTCCTATTTGCTAAAACTAGCGACGTGATCAATGGAGCAGTACAGGATCCAGTCTTTTGGAGGGACGAGAAATATTGGAAATATGTAAACGATGAGCAGATAGGATACTTGCCTACCACAATAGACCAAAATGTCTTTAACATAACCGACATAAAACTTTTTAACGGCACCTTTGCTGCTCCTAAGAATGCCATATGCTTCTTTGTTGTGAATAACTTAGACGGAAAATCCGATTTCGTATGGACCTTAAAAAATGACATCACAGGCGAAGAAGTAATAAAAGTAAGATCAGTTCCATTCTTTGTTTGGAAGTTCAAAGACTTAGGTAATTTTACATTAAGCGTTGAAGTGTACGACAATCGTAAAACAAAATACGAGACTGTAGTACAAAACTTTATTAGAGTCTTGAATAAGACTAGTTACGTGAATGAGATAGAAACAAGATTAAACGAAAGGAAAGTTCAATTATTAAAGAACAAGCCTTACTAATAATAAATAACTAAAAATAATTAATTGAAATGGCATTTACACCAGTTTCTTTACCGATCCAAGAGATCTTGCTTACTAATTTTGTGACGGACATCGCAACCATCAGTAACGCAAATGACCTACTTCTACAGGCTAAATTAGAGGATCTTATCAATAACTTGGAGATAGACGTGAATTCTCTCTCAATAGGAACTGATAACGCGATAAATTTTATCAAGACGCAATCAGTCATTCTACAGGATCAGGGAATCATCTATCAGACCGGTACTCCAAACCAAATTATCGCAAAATTGGAAAAAAACGGTCTAAACGAATCTATCTTTACTGTTGACTTGCTTAATGTTAATGCGATAACTAGCTTAAATGAGTTGAACGTTAACGACATGATAGTGACAGACGCTTCATCATTTAACGGCCCATCTGAGTTTAATTCAACTGTGAACTTTAAGTCAAGCGTGATTGAATCAAAAGAATCTGTTGTATTGGACCTTGCTGCAAATGGTTCCGAAGCTAAAGCGACAATCACATTAACTAATACTTCTAGACAGAACATATTTGTTAAGTTGAAAGCGGTGACTTCACCGAACATACCTCCAGTATACGATGGAGTTGGTAACATCATTGGAACAATCACTAATATCGCGCTCTATATTGATTTCGATGCGACTAACCCACCAGCACCAAATGCTAGGTATACTATTCACATCGTCGATGTTGTTGAGGACGTTAACCTCACATCAATCCTTACCGCAGTAAACGGTGCATCCTTACCGGTTTACATAAAGGCTGGAACGAATCAAAATACTAGCTCTCCAATCATCTTACATGATGGAAGCTTCTCATTGGGAGTAAATCCTGCAAGTACAGTGATTCCTAATACCACTTTATCTGCGTATGGAAGTAATGCTTCACTGCTTTATATCCTAGATGAATTAACAAACGATCGTCTCTTGATCACCGGCGCGGTAGGAATGGAGCAATTCTAATAAAAATAAAAAAAAGTAAATGGCAGTAACTCCTTTAATAAAGCCAGTTCAGAATAAAAAGGGAATATTTTACAACTTTCAAAGCGCGCTTGAGGATATTAATATCACCTTAAGTAACAGTGAGGGTGCTGTACGTTTTTCCAAGTTTGCCCTATTAAGAATACCTGAGATCGGCGAACCAAATTCTCTAGCGACTGACAACAAGATACAGTTTGCTGCCCCAGGAGAAACTCCACTGATTGAGGGATTAAATCCCGATAATAACGTTAACTTAGCTGAGAGTTTTCAAAACTATGCCCTTAACCTTGAGGCATTATTATTAAGTAGGCCACAATACAAAAGAAACGAGAGACTGACTGTTTCTGAAAGAGTCTTTTGGAAGTGGTTAAAAGAATTAGGAGCAGTTCGCTTTCAAGATGCAAATACCTTAGAAAAGAACATAAATGTTCTTGGAACAGAGAAGAGATTCGTTGAAAAACCTGAGACGACTTCTACCTATAACCGTGTAGTAAAATACATCGGGGACATTGACGTTGTTAACTCACTAGCATCGGCTGCCAACTCTTACACTGAGGTCTATATTCACGTGCCAACGAATGTTGGTACAACGCCTCACGTCCTGTTTAAATCAGTTAGTGATTTCAATTACTTTCCAAACATGACGATTGCTAATTCTCCAATTGATCCTCTAAACATTGAGTATCTCTCTGGAAGAAGATACAATGAGACTCACCCATTTGGGCTTTCAATAAAGGCCTTTTACGATCTTGACGATCAGAGCGTGTTTACTCAAATTAAAAATTCATATACTGGTGCATACGCTCCAGGTAATTGGTTCAATAAGACGATCAATAACGCCTACTACACAGATAATTACAATAACACTGGTGTATACGATGTTGCGACTGATCAATACGTTCTAAAACAGTTAGGAATAACATCCGTCGAATATCCTAGAACCACATTAGACGGAATATCTCTAGACTTTGATTTAGCTAATTACAAACTAGCCAGTGAAAATCCTGAGATAAAAGTATTTTCACAATTCAATGATTACGTAGCAAATCGTGACTTTGAATTCAATGCGATCTTAGTGTACTATGATGTATACGATCCAAATAACGTAGATGCTTCAGGGGTTCCAATAGACATACGAACCAACCTATATGGTGTACTATTCTTAGATAGAATACAACAGTCTGGATTAGAATTTGAGATTCCGCCTATTTCTAAGTACAAACCGGACCCTCTAAATAAGACAAACGGTAATGCCTTTTCATTTAAGTTAAATCTCAAGCTTGACACGTCGGCTGAGGATACTAAGATAGAGAAGTCAATAAACGATTACTCTACCTTTTCTCTAGAGCTATTCACTGATGTTTTGACTGAGTTTAAACAGTTACAGACTAGATTTAACGACAAGCTCTTAGAGATAGAGTCATTACAACAGGAGGTCAATAATCTTAAAGATCTCATGCTCAATGATACTAATTCAGCTGAACTTTCAGCTAGGATAACTGATTTGGAGACTTCATTAATCGAAAATCAAGCGATATTTGATAACACTGGTGTGATCATGAACATGATAGACAATACTAATACTAAGCTTGATTCTATCTTAAATGGAGACACTAATGTTACTGTGTCATATGATCTAGATGCAATTCGACCAGGATTGGGCATATCAGTCGACCGTCGAACTCCAAATATTGCTAGAATAATCAATTCGACACAATACTATAACATATCTGATACCTCATTGAGAAACGTGTTCACAAACAATGTTCTTGAGTTATCTACTTTCACGAACTATTATGTTCATCAGAACTCAGGAACGCCGATAGTTCTTTCAAGAGATCTTCAGATATTCATAGACGATACTAAGTTTGAATGGAGAAAAGGTCAGATATTAAGACTAGTCTTTGAAGATCAATTAGAACCTAGCGTCTATGACGTTAAGATATACACAGATGCTCTAAATAGGAGCAATAACGGAGAATATGGTGTCCTAATATCAGTCCTTACTGATCTTGATTTCACCCCTTCTCAAAATGCCCCTATTTTTGACATAATCTGTTTGGACAGCACACTATTCACCTTTAGAGTGGACAAAATAAGATAAGAAGATAAATGGATACTAAACATACTCTATCTGACGTTTTACAGAGACTTGTTGTTGACATCGACAACATGAACTCATTCTTGTATAGCTTACAGAACATCCTTGAGTCACAATCAGAAAACGTAACGGTCTCTCAAACTAAGTCAGACGGCAGTGCTGTGAATATAACTGTTCCATCATTTGGCTACCTAAAAGGAAAGATCGAAGACATTAACTCTAAGTTTGATGTCTTAATCTCAGCAAACAGTGATGTGATCGGTATCAAGTCTTCAAACGGAGACGTTCGTAAGTTTGAATTAAAAAAGACTTCACAGCTGATACAAGACCTAGAGCAGGTTCAAAATTCAACGTTCACCGTTCCTAACTCATTTAAAGTAAAGAACAACTGGTTCTTTGAATCTTTCCTGAATCCTCTTCTCTATGTGAATGTAGATATCACTTCAATCTTAACTGATGATATCGATCAATTCGTAGTCAAAAGAATCATAATCAACGCAGCAAATGATGATGATGCAGCTGCTTTCTTTGATACTAATTACAAAGGAAGTAACAACATCAATGTCGATGCGTTAAAGCTAGATTTAGATGAAAATGCAATCGATTATTTTGAGGATGATACTGTTGTTGACCTAGCGGTAGCAGTCAATAGATATCAAGGATCATTCGATGTGATAAAGATACTTGAGGAAGAGGGAAATCAGACTCTTACTAGTGGACAGACTGTTTCTACAGTAAGAAGAAGATATAAGCTTAGTACTCTAAACTATACTGATATCGTCGCTGGAGTACAAAACACAAAGTTTCTATCAATTGGTGATGTACTAATCACCACTGGTGATTCTGAATATAGAGTCGCATCAATCAGCACTACTGATACTGAAGTCGTTCTTGAAAAGATCTTTGGAACAGACGCGATCACGATAGGTGCAAGCATTTTACGAGTAAAACCTTCTCCATATAGGGTTCCTGAGCTTCCAGTAAACGTTGGATTCAACGAACGTGAGGTGATATTTGTAAAGCCAGTAAGTAAAGCAAAGAACTTAACGATTGATGGCTTTTCAAAAGGTTTTGGAGTATACACAAACGAGCTTACAATTCCGTTAGTAGACAATAGCTCATCTACTTTAGAGGACTATTACAATAATTTTGTTTCTGACTTTGGACTGATTCTATTGAACTTAGCTAAGGAAAAAACTGTTCCTACGATCATTGGTGAGATTCCTTCTTCTCCAAACTTATTTGAGAGTAATTTCTCAGTAATACAGGTAGATGCTCACATTCAAGATGATAAAAACGTCACAGAGTTAAATAACAACATAAAAGAAAAAGCGGCTTTACAGCAAGAAGTTGATGAATTAAATAAGAAAATTGATTCAATTAAATCAACCATCACAACAGTTGCTAAAACTGACAAGGAAGCCAAGCGTTTACAAAAACAGTTAACTCAGTCACTAAATTCTAGGAATGAAAAAGTCACCGCTCTTTCTACACTAGTTAATAATATTAGTTTACAACTTTCAACGACTCCTCAATTTATCGTAAAGAAAAAATATAGAGTTCGAGGATTTTGGCAGATTCCAGACGCAAAGGTCACAAAGTATGGACCTCAACAAGTCGTTCAATTCAAGTATAGATATCGTTACTTAAGTCTAAGCGGCACTCAACCTAATGCTACTCAGCAGCCATTCATTGATAGCGATGGAGCTACCAAGACTGCTACTTTTTCTCCATGGACAGAGGAACTTACTAGACCTCGAGTAAAAGAGTTGGATCCTGAAACAGGTTTATATGTTTGGGTAGATGAGATCTTAAATGACGCAGACGCAGTAAACACAAATCAGTTAAGCATACCTATTCGTAAAGGAGAGATAGTTGAGATCCAAGTAAAGTCTCTTTCTGAGGCAGGATGGCCGACTAATCCAGTGGAATCAGTATGGTCAAATTCAGTTCAAATACAGTTTCCAGCTTCAATTCAATCTGAAGAAGAGGCTACGTTAGTCTCACAAAAAGCTTTTGCTGAAAAGGTTAGGATAGACTTTGAAAATAATTTGAATTCTAAGGGTCTTGATATTCATACTGCAAATCAATTTACTCAGGGAGATAAGTTTTATTCTCACATTGCAGAAGACATATCAAGCGGCTTTTTCACAAGTGAAGGAAATGTCGTTGATCTATATCAAAAGCTAAAGTCTCTACAGGCAACGCTGGATGGAATTCAACAGTCTATCACTACTGATCGTGGAGCAATAAAGGTTCGGGTGATAGATTCTGAAGGAAACTCCTTAGACGTTTCTAATGGAGATACAATATCTCTATTTGGAGGATTCTATAAAGACTTAATTAAGGACACGACCGGTGGGACTGTGATTTACAATGAGGGAGATATAATTACTAAACAGTACGCAGTTTCAATACAAAACACTTCTGCTACTAACTTAGAACTAGTTTCTCTTCTCTTTGGAGGAATAGGCCAACTTTCGACTACGTCTAACCCAAGCGGTAACCCAGACAATGACTATCATGTCAATAGAAGATACGATATCGTTCCTATCGGAGTAAACTCAAATCCGACTCCTCAACTAGGAAACTTTAAGCAGAGAGCAGGCGCTCAATCAGGTCAGGTAATGAGTCAGTTTATTCATTCAAGAGTAAGAGACTATGGACTTTCTGAAGAAGTATATTCTCCAGGCGATCCTTCGACTGGTTTTGGTACTTATTTTACAGCTGCCTATACTTATCAGGGACAAACAGTTAACACTACTAACTTTGTGCCGGTTAACTGGGGACACTACCTTCCATTCAATCCACAATATTCTGGTGTAACAGGAACATCTACTGACTCTAGAATTTGGAATGGAACGACTAGTGCGATTCCGGTCACAGCAAACGGCGGTGGATATCTTACTGAGTTTTGCGTAAGTAAAGATCATCCTGAGATTCCAACATTGTGTGGACCCTCTTTTGCGATAGGTAATATTGCAGAAGTGTTTAGACCTGATTTTGGATCGAGTTTAGCAATTCCATTAACCGCTAACCAGGAATACTTACCTTTTTCTCATGCACTACACTTTGAGACCTCTACTTCAGAGAATACAAATGCCTTTGGTGTAGAATATTACAAGCAAGCAAGTAGAACAACACCAGTCATTCCTACAAATAACGTAACAGATAAAGACGATTCTCATTATCCAATCAAACTAGGATTTAAAAACAATGATAAGTACTTGGTAGGAAAGTATACATGTGGAGCATATCTTTACATGTATCCTACAAACTATGAATCAGTATCAGTTGAGGGTAATTTTCCAGCAAGATCAAGTAAAATCATCAAGTTTGGCGAAGAAAACTCAATAAACATTCCTGTGCTCTTTCAGTTTAGAGCGTCGGACAAGTTAGGATATGTTGGTGGATATAGAACCACATCTACTTTAACTAATATAAAATATTCTAAGAAGATTGGAATCGACATCATCATTAAAGATGAGTCTCCTTTTTCCTTTGACCTTAAGGTGGATGCTCAATACATCAAAGAGACATCATTAGACTCGCCATTAGTTCAAAGTAGAGGAGTTCGATCTAGCTTCTAATAAAAATTTACATGATTCATGAGAGATCGCAATTTACTCTATACTAAGCTTTTAACTGATGACTCTAGCTTTGGATTAGTTAGGACTAATCCAAAATTAACAGGAAACATAAAGATAGCGATAGACGAGGCTGGTGAATTATGGTTAGAATCAATAAAAGCAAATCAAGAGCTATCAAAGGATTCATATTCAAAGTTTCCTATTGATTCTAACATCTCTCACCCATTAAACATCTTTCGTTTCTTCAAGGGAGGAACTACGCCTAACGAAATAATCTTTGATCTTTCTGAAAACGTAGACACGACAAAAACTTCAAAGAATTTCAAGGACCAATTTGATTTTTCTCACTATTTTAGTGGAGCAAAATATCTTGCATCTAAGAAATATACTGAGAGGCTTTCATATCTAGCTCCCTTATATCTTAGGGATAAGATACCTAATTTTTTCGTGATCTTAAAGATAAACGATCCTGCGAACTTTCCTCTTGATGATATCCGTCAGAATTATGAATCAGGTCAGAGCAATGGAGAATACATGCTGGACCTATTCAAGAAGTCAACGATAATTAAAACCTTTGATTTACGTCCTGAAACTAAGGCTGGGAAATATATTAGAGATTACGTAACTGACATCAATTTTCCTACAAGCCCGCTCAGTGTGGCATTTGGTCAAGACGATTTTACTACGTGGAACGGAATAATAATAAACGAGGGATCATTTGGATCTAAGGGAGAATTACTCTATGATTTTTATAGGACATCATCTCCTCTAAAATTCTTTGAAGAAAACATAACGAATGGCTATTCTAGGACCGGCGTGATCTTTCCGAACATCCTAAACCTTGAATTCGTCTTTAATGATGATTCTTCTGAAAAATATGATTTCAATAGATACGTAGGATTTTACGTCAATACCATTGAGCTATCAAAGCTGGACATTGACTTAAAGAGAGGTTACGATACTCGTCTTACTTGGGAAAATACTCCTAGGCTTCGTAAGACTTATCTTGAGACAGATGAGGTATCTGTCTATCAAGAAAACCCAGACGGTGTAATAATTCCATATAAGAACTTGGAACTTAAGATCTCAGAATTCAATGATTTATTCTCTGATCTTGATTCAATGTACTTGACCTATATTAATGATAAGGACGGTAAGCTTTATCTACCTAAATTAACAGATCCGTACACTCCAGACTATTCCTCGCCTAGATTAACTGAGCTTATTAGATCAGGTAACCTGGTTACTGCCTCTCTAACCTCTCACGGGTATGAGACTGACGATCTAATAACTATTGTTAGTCCAGACTCGGGCTATTCAGGTGAATTCCTGGTTGTTAAGTTGAATGATGATCAGTTTTCATATATTAGTTCATTCAACATAGTGGACCCGTTGACTTCTACTAGCACATCAGTCAAAGAATTGAATACTGGGCAATTTAGATTCTCTAATAAAAAAATAGACCTTGGCCTCTTTTTTGGACAAAGCAGGATTCTTTTCTTACAGGACCAAGGAGAGTCAACAAAGGTTCCTGGCTATTCTCACATTGGGATCAAGATAAATTCAACTCTCACAAATTATGATGAGTTTAGGATATACCACCCAAACGGAACTAGAGTAGACTCAAACGGTAAACATGATTTGATCACCATAGCTAACAACTATGGACTTGTGCCCAATCCTGGAGATTATTATGGATTCAACGACTATGATGGAGTAGTAGGATACGATGTTTTCTATATCAATGGGACTGGTGAGAAGAATGAGATCGCGAGTGCATTGACTTCCGCTCTTAATCTAATACGAAATAGAACCTTTACTGCATACCTATATGAAGATCGAGTCTTCATTAAAGCAAATGCGGCTGGTGACTTTGATCTTCTACATAAAGTCTCATTATCAGCAGCCGACTACTCCGCGATGGAGATAGACTTTATAACAGGTTCACAGGTTGCTGGACAGCTATTTAATTTTTCTGGAGGATCAAAGGAGAAGGGAAATCGTTTAATCTTTGATGCCCAACACTTAAACAAAATAAATCAATCCTTTGATTCAATCTTGGTGAAATCATCAGATAGTTGGTCAAAGATAAGAAAGGTTTCTCCATACATCGATCTAATCACTGAGGAGAATCAGCTTAGTAAGTCTCTTAGAACGAATGCCATCAATTCTTACCTTGAAAAGATTGTCGTGGTCTTGGAGGAGAATGAGTCCCCTACGATTGCTTACAAAGAATTCGTGATGAGGCCTAAATTTAGACCGTCGTTTGGATTCTTATCGTTCTTTCCAATAAAGGACATTGACTTTGATTTTTATAGCAGCCTCTATACTAATTTTCCAGAGATCGACTTATACAACTACTACTTTATTCCAGAAGGAGCTAATCTGCTTGAGCCTGGAATAGAATATACTGTTATTGGTGGTGAGATTCAAGTAAATGACGGAACTATATCAAATTATACAAACGGCACTTCCTTTACTGTTACGATTCTCACCAAATACAAAACAGTTAGTGGTTCACCTCTTGTTAGATATTCTAGCGACATCACAACGGCTGGTGCAAGTCTAGTAGCTCCAATCAATGATCAAAACGAAGAGCTAATTAATTTCCCAGGATTCTCGTTACTTAAGGATCCTGAAAAAGTGGTTCCTCAAAACGATAGCGAAGAATACAAGCTTAGGCTAAAATATCTTAACGGGGTTACTCAAACTGAATACGATTACTACAAGGAGAACGAGAGTCTTGATTTTGCTCTTAGATCAAAGATCATTCCATACATCACTAAGTGGGGAATCAAAAACGGTAAAGATTCTAGAGACAATCCTTATCGATTAAATACTGAGTTAATCTTTAGTCGAAACAACTTTTCTCCTGACCATGAGGACAGGACTCAGAATCCAGTAAACTTTACTCATGAGTGGTTCTATATAGAGAGTAAGTTTAACTATACGAATGATGAGTCGACTATTAAATTAAATTCTAATTATTTTGACAATCCTCTTGATGAGACTCTACTCTTGTCTGATCCTGATTATTTCATAAATTATTTTACGTATACTCCAACTTTCTCTGGAAACGAGGTAGGTGAAACTCAAATTCGTTACTCAAACGTCTTTAAGAATAGGGCTGGACAGTACGAGGCATTCTTTAAAGGCTTTAAATTAACGCTAAAGGATGTGACTGATCCCAATGTATTTGGGGCAGACGGTAAGCCAGTAGCTAAAGATTCTACGACAAGGTTTGAAGATTATAAGTTTAGCTGCATACTTAAACCAGTAAAAGAGAACATATTAGATCAAACTCAGCCCCCTATCAAATATAAAGTGATAGAGCATCAGGAGTTTAAATTCATCGTTGTCGTGATTGAGATAGCAATAGGTCAAATCGCAGACATAGAGAATTATTGGAAAGAGGTACAAGCGGTTCCGACTTTAACTACTGTGAACAACCAAAACTACTCAAACCCAACATATGTTACTGAGTTAGGATCCGTCCTTCCATTTGAAAGCATAAATGGAGACTATCGAGTTTCATTTGATTCAAATTCAGTATCTAACTTGACTCATACTCTTCTCTATTCCTTAAAGAATAAGAAGTACAACGTCATCTTGAATAACTTTTCTACCATAAAAATGGGATCAAAGCTTTCGTTAGCGAACGGTATTCCTGGTGACGGAACAATAAAGAGACTTAAAAATAATAACACGCCAAACTATTCAGGATTCTTAACTGACGACGTGTCCATGCCCACAACTTCAACGTTTATAACGATACGTGATCTTGTGACAGGTTTCGATCTGTTTATTGATGAATTTGTAGGAATAAATCCTCAAAGCTTAAGCCCGATCGCAGGGTCTGCTGAACAGTTTTTAATCTATGATTCTACGACTTCATTAGGCTTGAGCACACCATCTAACGTTCCGCCAGATTACGTAAGTCCTTACAACGTCTTGCCGACTGGATCAACTTCTCTAATCAATAGTTATTACATCTTTAGAATCGTTTCTGGTGGAGAAAAATACTTTGAAAAACTATTCGAAAAAATATCCTTTGGTCGATTTAAACAATACATAAATTCACTAGATCCATTCATTGAATACTATTCTTATTCATTGGATTCAACAGGCAATCCAGTATTGTCAAGTAATCCTAATTTTTATCTTGAGATATTAGATCAGAGCGGAATTGAGAAGATCAATCAAGTAATCTCTATTCCTACAGAAAGAGTACCTGTCCAGTTTTCACAATTAGACTCAATAGGTTTTGATTATGAATTGGCTACTTTACCTAGTACATACATCTTAAATAGATATAAAGGAGAGTATGAACCGATCGTTAGAAACTCAATATCCTTTAAATCTAATTTCACTTTCACTAAAAATCAAATAGCTGATCTTGAACTAGGAAATGTTAAATTAAATGGAAACATTAGTTCTATCTTTACTGTGCATAATTTCAATCACATTAAAGTCGCAGATAACGCGATACTTGAACTTGAATCAGATGACACATATGACGCTAAATATCAACGAATCAATGAGATAGCAATAGGCCAAGCTGATTACTTCTTGCTTAGAGGAAACTGGGATTGGGGGTTCCATTTTAGATATTCAAATAAGAATCAGTATTCTCCAGTATCCGGTGCTCTTAGAGTAGAAGAGGACGAATCATTTGTCTCAAAGTTAATAACTCTACCTGAATTCATTGAGCTTGAAAACTTTCAAGTAGTAAATGTAGCGGAGAACGCAGATCTCTCAACAATAGACATTGATCAAGTAGAGATGGTGGTGAAGGAGACTCCAATACAAGTAGAAGGCTATATCAATGTGAGTAACGCTTTAACTCGATACTTTATTGAGGACGGAATCTCAGCTAAGTTTAATGAATTCCTCATAAACTCTAACGAGTATATCGGAAACTTTAATTCTATCGAAGATTATGTTAGAGCATACACCGATGCAAATATTCTTAAGCTTTACGAGATCTATGAAAATGCTTTTTTCTTCAAGGAAAACGCATCACTAGTGTCAACGATCACACAGTCGCAGACCAATCCAAATACGATAGAGTTTGTCTTTTTAAATGATCAACAACGCTTTACTCAAGGCTACGATCTACTAAAGGCTTTGCAAATAAATAAAAGAGAAAGATTGGTGTTAAAATTCAATTTCAGTAAAAAACCTGGAAAAGGATTGTCAATCAGTCCAAAGATAAAAATTAAATTCATCTAGAGATGCCAATTAGAGTAAACTTAAAGGAGATCTTTCCTTCAGATTCACAGGAAATCACAGTTGACAAAGTCAATTTTAATTTCAATAAGTTATTGGAGTTAGGAGTAGGGGATCCTGGGATACAGGGACTTTCAGGAATACAGGGCCCAGCTGGGCCGACTGGCCTAGGCGGACCTGCTGGCTTACGAGGATCTACTTGGTTTGTGGATGCAGGAGATCCAAATACTCTTACTGGATTCATCGATCTTATCGATAATGATCTCTACTTAGATTCTTTATCATTTGATGTGTGGCAATACGATCTAGCGACTGATACCTGGTCACTAGTCACCAGCATATCCACATTAGTTAATAATTATCTTTCAACCACTTCTTCTCCTTTTAAGAGAGGAATAGGTTTAAGTAGTCCGAGTGATGATCGGTTCATTACCTTTAATCGTCGTGGAGAGACTTATTTAGAGACACAGCTTGATGTGAATTTAGGAACTCTAAATACTTCAAATAACGATACGCTTTTTCTAAATAATTTTAATGAGGACGTTCTTTCCAATAGCTTAACTAACTTTTATTTTACAGCAAATCCTGGAGAGTTATTCAATTCTCTATTATCCATCTACTCAAACCATAGTGAAGGCGCAGCTGTCATTCAAGGAAGATATCACCTTGAAATGGGATCACTCTACGAAAACACAGAAGTAAGTCCCAGTCAAGTTGAGATGAGTGATATTCGACACAATCTAAAGGTAAAGTTCCTAAAGGAAGACGTTAGCCTATCAACCCCATTGCCGAGTACTAACTATTGGTTAAATACTGCAAGATTCTCTTTAAGTAAATTAGAATCGACCTCAATCGCAACTATTGATCAAAACGGAAGATTTGAATTTGTAGTTCCAAAGTATAACGACGAAGGGCTGAGCACAATTCAGTCTGAGGTAACAATTCGATTAGGATCGGCCGAGTCTCTAATTGAACAGTCAGCAGTTCCGCCTATCGTACCTGACGGAATCAGCATTTCTTCTGCAGTAAACGGTCTTATCTTTGGTCTTAAGGAGGGTCTTGAAAATGAATTGACTCTGCCTTATTCTGCAGGAAACGCTGATTTTGCTCTATTTGATGTTTCAAGCGGACTAAATGGTTTCTTCTTTAATGACCGTCTTGTACAGACTGCTGGCAACATTGAGCAGATTCACACAACACCTGCTGAATTTGTCTCTAAGGCGCTGTTTGGAGTCGGCTATCCAGGTAATGCTAACCGCTATTATACTTCGATATTCTCCAATGGTAAATACTTAATACAGACTTTTGCTGGACCTAATGACATATACGGCGGAAGTAACTTGACTACTTCTCAGGGTGCAATCCAACTTAGAGCACTAGACTCAGCGCTTACTGTTCTTAATACGGTTACTACTGACTCTGAGCAAAATCTTCTTATTCCACTTGCATTCGATAACCATGGCCACACAATCTCTGGAGTACTTCAAGACATTCCCGCAACTAGTGTGACTGACGCAAAGATTGCTGGTAAGTACATCTATCTAACTAGAGTCAGACCTTCTACTCCAGGCAGTGCACCAGGTGTAGGTATCAATCGAAATTATAATACTTTCATCATAGCTGAGGCCGACTCCAATGGAAATTCTATGGTACCGGTATCAATTGATACTCCAGGAAACAGTTTACAGCGAGTTGAGATAGTTGGGTCAATTGCTTACGTAATCAATAAGAGACAGGCTGCCGCTCCATGGTCTACTCTTAACTCAACTATAATCGCTATTGATGTTTCCGATCCGACGAATCCTGTAGTAATATGTAGTCTCGGTTCGCCCACATCATATGGTAGAAACGATGATAATTACTTGGACCTTGAGATAGTTGGAGAAAGAGCGTTTGTTTCTACTTTTACTGAGAGCTCAAACAGCATTCGAATCAAGCAGTTTGATATCCATGATCCTTATAACATAACTTATCGACCTGCTTCAAATAGCGGGACCGTTGTTGTTGCCAGTGGTGCTAATGAAAAACCTGCACAGCTCAAGGCTCTGGGGACCTGGTTATTCTGCTCTTACGATAATGATGTTTATGTATACAACATTGATGTGAACAACACTCAAAACTTGTCTCTAGTCTCTTCATTTGAAGTGGACACAAATATCGATATTACTGACATAATAGTTAGTGATCGTTACTTATATGCGCTAGGTGAGAATAAAGTGAGCGGAATTGGGATGCTTGCAACAGTCGATATTTCTGACATCCTAAATCCATTTACTGTCGCAATTGAGTCTAGAGGTGAGATAACTGCTGCTGGAAAGATGACGATGGTAGGAAACAAGATTTACGTTTCCACCTCAAACGGAACAGGTTCATATGCTGCAACGATTGGAGGTATTTCTGTGTTTGAAGTTGACGGAATAGTTTCTGCAAATGCCGACCTGTCTATGATAAGATCTAATGAGATCAAAGTATTCAAAAACGCATACGTTGGAGAATCATTAGAGGTCGGGAACTCAATAAACGTGGGTCAGGGAGGAGTATACATCGATCGCGGTCAGGGACTAGCGGTAGACGGCCCAATAAAGGTAAGATTCTCTGATCCTAATATGGTACTCACCAGTGCTCCTGATCCATTGACAATCATTGAAACTAAGCTGGAAGGAATCACACAAAGCTCTCCAACTGGTGCTCCAAAAATACGATTGAATAGAAAGTGGTTAGACACCGTTGCGCTCGCTGATGAGATCCTAATCGATACTACTGATTTAGATTCAGTTGATTTACAAGCAGTTAACTGTAATAGAATTAGACTCAGCGGAACAAATGACATCAATGGGGGATGGGTCACCTCTCAACTCATAGGAGCGACTGGCGTTGGAGAATCTACTACCTTTCATTCAGACTTTGTGGGTCACTGGCAAAAATTTGGTATTGGTGGCGATACCACAACCTTTGATGGATGGGTGCTTTCCAACTGGGTAGAAATTGGCCCGGGAGTTACTGCCAATTCTAGCCTTTGGGGATATAACTTTAAGTTTACTGGAAACAATACAGCCGGCGATGTTTATGGAGTATATGTTGACTATGCAGGAGCGACTGCTGTGAACAAAGCATACGGTATTTGGGTAAGAGACGCTGATGAGAATATATTAGATGGAAAGCTTACAATCAATGATCATCCTCATCTATACCTTAATGCTAGAGATCCAAACCAATTTAGTGGCAGTAATCAATTCATAAGCGGTAGATATGATGAGGCTAACTCTGATTATACATTTACTAGAGTAGGAGACGTTGTCACTTGTACTGGAAAAACTATTGCCGGTGGAAATCCAACAATCAATATTCCTCTTGGAACGATCGCTCCTAATCAGGCTTGGGGAGTAGCTTCATTTAATGTTGGAAATACCGCTTGTAAAGTAGGATATAAAAACGCAACTCAAGTAGAAATAAAAAAGGCAGATGACTCAGCAATAGGCATCGGTGATGGCACCCAGTGGTTCACATTCTCGTACGTGATTGCATAATAATAAAAAATAAAATAAAATGGGACTAAAGATAACTAGTGAAATTTACACAGACGGAGGCACAACATCTGATGCCTATGTAAACATCGAAACAGTAAAGGTTTCAAAGAGCGGCACAATAAATGCATTCTTAAACTTATACTTAAATGAGGAGGCTAGACTGGCTGATCCTACCAAGACTGTGACAAGTCAGCAGGTTTATTCTAGAGTAGGAAAGACTGATGATTCAGCATTCACATTAACTGGTAATGTTTATGAGGTTGCCTACGCGCTAACTAAGGAAAAGCTAGAAGCATTTGGACTCACAGTGATTGATTCGATCTAATCGATCCATTGAGAAAGAGTAAAGGGCATCAGGTTCTCAACAACAAGTAGAGCCTGAAGCTCAGCGATGATGTTTGTCTCAAAGGCTATTCCCTTAGCAATCCCCTTGTTTAGCAAAATTGTGTCTTTCACGACATTTGCCGCAATTTTTTGATCGACTTCTTCAGTTATTGCAAAAACGACATTCTTCTTGTCCTTCATTCTATTTAAGGTCGGGTGATTCATCTCACTCAACTTTTCTTTGAGAGCGTTTTCCTTGATCTCATCAAGGACGATCGTTTTTACTTTTCTAAATGAGACTCCATAATCCTTAGTAAAGTCTTCTTTCACGCACCAAATCGAGTATTGCTTGCTTCCGACCTCATTCATCACTATGAATATCTCCTGTTGTTCATGAATCATCTCATTCATATAAAAGATCTCCATTAAGTCAAAAGCGGCTAGCTGCTGATCCATGTATTCTAGGATCAGGTTTAAGAAGACGTAATTTGCATTTCTAAATATCTCAACGACCTCCGTCTTTCTCTCAAAGATCTGTCGTAATTCTTTCTTTATTGCATTCAATCTTTCGTTCTGCCAGATGGGATGAAGCTTTGAATCAAATAAGCTACCGTCTATCGCCAAGTTATTTAGGTTCAAGCTATGAAAGAAGAGCTCATAAAAGTAGCGAAGGTCTCCTTCTTCAAGATCCTTTCTGTACTTTTGGCTTGCTGCCAAGAGTATGTAGCTAAAGTATTCTGGATCTAGATAACTGCCCTTAGTTATCCATAGAGGATCGAGTATCTGTTTTTCTTTCAAAGCTTAATGCTCTTTTTATTATTTATTTCACTGAAGCACGATTCCAAGTTTAGTGTAAAAAATCAAATAAATAAACTAAAGAAAAAGCTTCTCAATGATTAAGACTACTGTCAAATTACTGATAGATCCCCAGAAAAACTCGCTGACTTTTAGTAAGAATTTTAGGATATTTTCAACGACTGAGCCTGTGACAGGAATCACTGAGTTCACAGACTTCCTAGAAGATCTTATGTTTACTTCACCAGAAGCGATCGATCTTACTAATCTCAAGAGATACTTTAGATATTCCAGGAACAAGTTAGACTGGTCACTATGGTATGAGGTCTCTCCAGGTAACTTAGGGGACGCTGCAGGAATCTATTTAGACGCAAACGATCAGTTCTATTTCGAGGTGAAATATGAGTACGACGACGGCACTTCTAATGAGATGCCGACCGTCATTCAGGTAAACGAAGTGAAACTAAGGTTTAAGCAGGCAGGAAACGTTGCGAATACCTACTGTCCTGTGACCCAATGTTCAGATGAGAAATGCACATCAATCATTACAAACAGGGATCCGAGTTTTAGGCCATACAACGTGGATAGCGCAATTGGACTCTATAATGAGCTCTCATTCTTTACTAATCAGCTATACGGCCATCAAGTAGTTTATTTTAGGACTGTTCCTGAATCAGATAGCGGTGACTATGTCTTTAAGGAATGGACTCTCTACAAAAACGTGGATCGCAAATGTATAAAGGTTTTAGTGCCAGGTAATACCTTTCCTGATAACGTGCCTAAATACACAGAATTTGGCATAGACTTTCAGATGCCATTTGAGATTCATGTAGATCACAAATACTTTCAATCAATCTTTGGAAGCGAGTCTGAGCCTAGGAAGAGAGACTTTCTCTACTTTCCTCTGCTTAATAGGATGTTTGAGATCCAGGGATCTTACCTCTTTCGCAGCTTCATGATGACTCCTAGTTATTGGAAGATTCAGCTTAAGAAGTACAATCCAAACATCGATATGCTCCTTACTGATGAGACTCGTACCTTCTTGGATAACGTGATTCTCTCAGCAGAGCAGCTATTTGGACCTGAAGTAGAGAAAGATATTAAGGACGGCACAATGCCTGAGCAGTATTCAAAGATAACAACGACCTTTGATCCTTCCCGAAAGGCGATTCATCCTGACACAACGCTAAGACCTTTGAAATATACTTACAATTTTGCACCCTTAATAGAAAACTATTATGATCTTGGAGGAGTTCCCAGCACAGACATAACTGTTGCTTTGACTCCTGCTTCTCCAGTCACCTCAACTAGCCAATACGTTGCAAGTTTACCTAGCTTAGACAAGGTTCCGCCTCCTCAAAATGACGTGATACTTGCGTATGAGGGTAGCGATCTCTATGCTACTTGGAAGAATGGAGGACTCATCACTAATGACAAGAACATTCGAGGAACCAGCATGAGGTACTGCAGAATAAGGGGACCATTCGATTATATTCCAAATAACATCGGACAGTCTGAACCCAATAGGTACATTAGGATAGAGGCATATCGAGACATGAGATTCAATGATCAGCGGGACGTCCTAACTGATACGTTAGGTCCAGACACGATCACTACGTTTAGGGTAAGGGAGTCTGCTGTGATTTATAACGCCACTCCAAAGTTCAATACGACAAACATTAAAAACCTTTCGTTCACTTGTCTCTTTAACGTGCCTACATCTGCGGATATCGTTAGCTTTATCAATGGATACGACAATGAATTACAAGCAGGGCTAAGAATAACAGGAAGCTTTAATCGTTACAACCTTTCTAATCCTGAGGGAGATCTTATCCTGTTGATTGAGATAAACGGTCAGAACAAGATATACACAATCAACAACTTTATTAGCGGCACGTGGCACGCAATGGTGGTTTCCATATCTAACGAGTTCTTACAGATAGGAACCTATGTTTATCGAATCACTGAAGATCCAAGCGACATCATAAATCACAGTGATTTTAATAAGATATTTGGTGCGACATCATCCTTATCTCAAGAGACGTTTGATCTAGACCAAAACTATGTGTTACAGAACTCCCTGCTCCTGATCACGAACTTGCGTCTTTTCAACACCATGCTTAGGGAAGAAGAACACGAGTTTATACTAAGTCAGCAATTCCTAAAGGACGAGTCAATGTTGATCCTAATCGATAACTGCAGACCTCAAACGAACCTGCCGTACATCGCTAAAAACAGATAAAAATAATGAAGATCTCAAAGAACGAAAACATACGAAACGAGAACGTACAGGACATATTCTTAAGAAATGCTACCCTGTCACTGCTTGACCTACTCAATAGAGAAGTCATAATTAGCTTAAAGAGAAACGACGAAGTCACCTATCATGAGGTTCCATTCTTCTATAATTTCGGAGGAGACGAAGGATTCATGAAAGACTTTTTTCTTGAGATACCTGGAGACTGTAAGTGTCCTAGTCATGCTGAGGGTAACTATGAACAGATGCCCAGGGGAATAGTCACATTAGGCGGATTTCAGATAAAGTCAAGCGATATTACAAACAAGTTCGTTCGAGGAAGCTTCAATCAGGAAGTAAGGGACGAGAATGATCAAAAGCAACTAAAAGCTTTTTCGTCTAGGCTCTTTACGTTACCGATGGCTTTGAGCTTTTCAATAAAGATAGAGAGCGATAACATCAATAAGACCTTTAAGATCATGGAAAAGATCTTTGATTTTTATTATAAGAATCAGGTAAGATACTTTCAGTTTAGAGGAATCCGAATTCCAGCACAGGTGACTTTTCCTGAGACTGCTCAGTTCCAAAAGACTTATAGCTTTACCTATACTGATTCAAACATCGTATCCATCTCTCTTGACCTTCAAATGGAGACCTACTTTCCTAGCTTTGACGATCACTCTACTTTCTATAAAGGCAATACGATTAAACAATTAAACTTAAGAGAGAACTCCGGTCTTACTGGATCA
>Ga0315909_10001202_pt1 | contig 34968 bp, 43 predicted proteins | sample LakEriMetagenome_11_FD_203527 | JGI IMG/M metagenome (GOLD analysis project Ga0315909, IMG submission 203527) | Freshwater fungal communities from buoy surface, Lake Erie, Ohio, United States - Buoy 2 MA125 | ecosystem: Environmental > Aquatic > Freshwater > Lake | place: USA: Lake Erie, Ohio... | reverse complement strand
CGCCTCCGCCGGCTCCAATACAAACTGCAGAAATCTCATAAACTCCTTGAGGAACTATGAAACTAAAAGTTCCTGCTGCAGTTGTAAATTGCTGTTGTCCTACTGAATTAAAAAATCCGGCAAGTGCCGATATTACACTCATTTTATGTTACCCCCGCACCTGAAATTGCATATTCTCCAGTTTTTACACAGAGAACTGTTGCAACACCTCTTTGCTGAATAAATCTGTTTCCAGTTTGTGTGGTGCCTGAAAGTCTTAAAGTTACACCAGAACCTTGAGTGATTGTTTGCTGTGATGCACTATCATTATAGATTACAACATTCTCACCAACATTAAAGACGTTTGCAATAGTAAGACCACCAGTAATAACTACTAATTTACCATTATCTGTTGCAATAATAGTATCTCCAGAACCTGTTGTATCTGCAGATAATGGAATTGTCGGTGGTCCAAAAGTACCAATACCAGTTGCTCCAGTAACACCAGTAACACCTGTGACTCCTGTGACTCCAGTGACACCAGTGACACCAGTAACACCAGTAACTCCGGTAACACCGGTTTCACCTGCACCAGTAACACCAGTGACTCCGGTAACACCAGTAACTCCGGTAATACCAGTAACACCAGTAACACCAGTAACTCCGGTAACACCCGTAACTCCTGTTGTACCTGCTCCAGTGACTCCGGTTACACCAGTGACGCCAGTAACTCCTGTTACTCCGGTAACACCTGTTGCGCCAGTGACTCCAGTAATACCGGTGACTCCGGTAGATCCTGCTGCACCAGTCGAACCGATACCAGTGGCTCCGGTGACTCCGGTAATACCTGTTACCCCAGTAACTCCTGTTACTCCAGTAACTCCAGTAATACCAGTGACTCCGGTAATTCCAGTAACACCAGTGACTCCTGTAACACCTGTTGAACCAATACCAGTGGCTCCGGTGACTCCTGTAACACCAGTGACTCCTGTTACGCCAGTAATACCAGTGACTCCTGTGGCTCCGGTAGGTCCCGCTGCACCAGTTGAACCAATACCAGTAACACCAGTGACTCCTGTTACGCCAGTAACACCAGTGACTCCCGTAACTCCGGTAATTCCAGTAACACCAGTGACTCCTGTAACACCAGTTGAACCAATACCAGTAACACCAGTGACTCCTGTTACGCCAGTAACACCAGTGACTCCTGTGACTCCGGTAATTCCAGTAACACCAGTGACTCCTGTAACACCTGTTGAACCAATACCAGTGACTCCTGTGGCACCAGTAACGCCAGTAACACCAGTGACTCCTGTGACTCCGGTAATTCCAGTAACACCAGTGACTCCTGTAACACCTGTTGAACCAATACCAGTGACTCCTGTGGCACCAGTAACGCCAGTAACACCAGTGACTCCCGTAACTCCGGTAACACCAGTGACTCCTGTTGTACCTGCTCCAGTGACTCCTGTTACACCAGTGACTCCTGTTACGCCAGTAACACCAGTGACTCCTGTTACACCAGTGACTCCGGTAACTCCGGTAGGTCCAGAGGGACCAACATATCCCTGTGTGATTGCAGTTCTCCAACTTGATGGAGTATTACCAGAGTGAACAAAGTGTGCCGTTACAATTCCAGCATTTGTGGTTGCTGCATAAACTTTAGTAACAATACGATCACTTGCGGCAATTGCAACAGGACCAGTTAAGATACCAAGTTGAGTTGTATATGTTGCTGTTAGTGCGTTGACATCACCAGTTGTTAATAAGAATAAAAAGTCCTCATTTCCAAGATAGTCTCTCGTATAGTTCTTAAAGGTAAAAGTAGTAATTCCAGCATTATCACTTACATATCCCCAAAAACGAATTTCATATTCACCAGCAGGAAGTTCAGTAAGTCCGGGATCTCCAACTTCAGTAATAAAAGTTGCAATACCAACCTCACCAGAAGTACTGCTTATTTCTGCAGTCATATCATCTTGTGGAGAAGCATCCGGAATATCAGGTATTAAACTTTCATATCCAGCAATATCCGCATTTTGTTGAGAAAAATACCAAATACGACCTGATGCGGAAATACCAGCAGTGCCAGTAACACCAGTAACACCAGTGACTCCGGTAACACCCGTTGTGCCTGCTCCAGTGACTCCTGTAACACCAGTTACTCCGGTAATACCAGTAACACCAGTAACACCAGTGACTCCCGTTTCACCAATACCAGTGACTCCGGTAACACCAGTAACTCCGGTAATACCAGTAACACCAGTAACACCAGTAACTCCGGTAACACCCGTAACTCCTGTTGTACCTGCTCCAGTGACTCCGGTTACACCAGTGACTCCGGTTACTCCAGTAACTCCCGTAACGCCAGTGACTCCTGTTGTACCCGCACCCGTAACACCAGTGACTCCGGTAACGCCAGTGACTCCGGTAACACCAGTGACTCCTGTAACGCCTGTTGAACCGATACCAGTGGCTCCGGTGACTCCTGTAACACCAGTGACTCCGGTAACGCCAGTGACTCCGGTAACACCAGTGACTCCTGTAACGCCTGTTGAACCGATACCAGTGGCTCCGGTGACTCCAGTAACTCCAGTAATACCAGTGACTCCGGTAATTCCAGTAACACCAGTGACTCCTGTAACACCTGTTGAACCGATACCAGTGGCTCCGGTGACTCCTGTAACACCAGTGACTCCTGTTACGCCAGTAATACCAGTGACTCCGGTAACACCCGTAACTCCTGTTGTACCTGCTCCAGTGACTCCGGTAACGCCAGTGACTCCGGTAATACCAGTAACACCAGTAACACCAGTGACTCCTGTTGTACCCGCACCCGTAACACCAGTGACTCCGGTAACGCCAGTGACTCCGGTTACTCCGGTAACTCCCGTAACGCCAGTGACTCCTGTTGTACCCGCACCCGTAACACCAGTGACTCCGGTAACGCCAGTGACTCCGGTAATACCAGTAACACCAGTAACTCCTGTTGAACCAATACCAGTAACACCAGTGACTCCTGTTACACCAGTGATTCCTGTAGCGCCCGTAACACCAGTGACTCCGGTAACTCCCGTAACGCCAGTGACTCCTGTTGTACCCGCACCCGTAACACCAGTGACTCCCGTAATTCCAGTGGCTCCAGTAACACCAGTGACTCCTGTTGTACCTGCTCCAGTGACTCCTGTTACACCAGTGATTCCGGTAACGCCCGTAATTCCAGTGACTCCAGTAACACCCGTAACTCCTGTTGAACCAATACCAGTAGATCCAGTGGCTCCGGTGACTCCGGTAACACCAGTAACCCCTGTGACACCAGTAACCCCTGTGACTCCCGTTTCACCAATACCAGTGACTCCGGTAACGCCAGTGACACCAGTAATCCCTGTGACACCTACAACATTCCCAGAATACCCCACCCACTGGTTTCCATTCCAGATATAAGTATTATCTGAAGTTGTAAATACTTGATTGAGTACCGGTGAACTAGGAAAATTTATTGCCATGCTTTCAAGTTCTTATCTACTTATTTATTTTAGTTTATGGTACAAGAACTGTTGATAATACGCCAACATTATCTACTATCAAACGATATTTTGTTCCATTTGGTGATGTTAAAATCACACCATTAGAAGTATTTACACCAACTATTACATCTCCATCACGAACATCAAGTTTTGCTAATGGATTTGTAGTTCCTATACCAACAAATCCAGTGTCAGTCGTGGTTATAATTGTTCCACCAACACCAACATTTAAAATTGCTGTTGTTGTGATTCCAGCATTAACAATATTTCTACTATCATCAATAATAGTAGAACCTTGAATTTTTATTGACATTTACCGTCTTCGCGTTAACGCTAGGTAGTTTTTACTATTTATCAACCAACCTCTTCAATTCATCAATTTCTTCTTGTTGCTTCTTAACACACTCAATCAAAAGACCTATAATACCATTATAATTTACGGTTTTACTTTCTTCGCCAGATACCAATTCAGGCAATACTTTTTCAACTTCTTGAGCAATAACACCCAAAGATTTTTTACCCGTTTCTTTCCATTGGAAATTAACACCTTCCAATCTTATAATTTTGTCTAGAGGATTATCGATAACAGTGATATTTTTCTTAAGTTTAACGTCAGAAGCAGAGTTAAAATCAGTTGCTGTTACAATACCTACAACCAACACATCACCACTTACTGTGAGTGCAGATGTTGGGTCTGTGGTTCCTATACCAACATTACTTAAAGTATGAATGCCTACGCCAGTTCTAATCCAAGTACTATCACCTCCACTAATTACACCTGATGGAGAAGCATCAACCCATTGAGATCCATCCTCATCTTGATAATAAAGAAATGTTCTACCAATAACATTGTCATACCAAAGATTGCCAGGTTGAGGATCTGGTGGGGGAGTGCTTGTAATTGATATTGCAACGTTTCCACCACCACCTCCAGTAATAAATTCAAACTTACCTATAGAGTGATTATAACTTAAAACCTTACCATCATAAACAGAAGCATTTGTAGCAATGCCAACTATATCATCAAGATACTTTAATCTTGTTTCACCACCACCACCGATTGTGGCAAGTTGTTGCTGAATACGATTAATGAATAAACGATAATGATCCTGAAGTTGATCTAAAGTTACAAAGTTTTGATCTAAAGGAGTTAAAGGATCTTTATTCTTAGTGGAAGATGGTTCAACAGGAAGAGTTTCTGTAAGAATTTCTTTCTCATTAAACTTCTCAAATACTTCTTCAATATACTTAATCTTCTCACCAAGTTTATAATTTTTTTCTTCAAATTCTTCAAAATCAATTTTACTTAATGTATCCCTAACCTCTTCTTGAATTGCCTTAAGAGTCTTATTTTGAACCTTAATATGAGTTTCGTTACGGACAATCTCAAGATGAAGACCAGTAACTTTTTCGGTCAGTTCTTCCTGAAACTTTTCATCTGCTTTTACACTCTCGCTTAATTTCTTAAACTCTTTAAGGTTATCCTTATCCTTATTTACAAGTTTTTGAAAATTATCTTCCAAAGTTGTAAATTCTTCAAGTATTACAGAAAGGCTCTTTTCATTAATACCTTCAAGAGTTTCTGTAAGTTCCTGATACTTATTATCAACAAACTCACCAATACCTTCAAGAGTTTGATTTACATTTTCTTCAAGTTCTCCATAACGGGCATTAGTGCGAAATTCGCTATCTAGAATTAATTTCTTGTACTTAGGAACTTCAATATCAAGAAACTCATTTACATTCTCAGCAAGTCCAGCAACATCTAAACGAATCTCTGTAAGATTTTTTTCATTAATACCCTTGACTTTCTTTTGAACTTCCTGAATACTCTGCTCAACCACAAGAAGTTGAGAAATCATAGCACGATCCAAATCTTCTTTCTTAAGAAGATTTTGAATTTCTGTTTTTATATCTTCAATATTTTCTGAAAGGTGATTAACTCTCTCAATGTTAACTCTATAATTATCAAGAGTTTCAGAAAAATCTGAAAGAACTTCAATCTTACTTAAGTTACTTTTAAATGATTGAAAAGCATCAGAAAATGTATTCAATTCTGGTGCTTTTGTAAGTTCCTGAATTGAATTATCTACCGAAAGAACATCCTTCTTAAAGTATTCTGAAGGTTTTTTAAGTGCCACTATTTACAACAACCTACAATATAAGATATTTATTATACTCTATATTCTTCTATTTTGTCCAATATAATATTCAAATACTTATGAGCAATAGATTTTGGATCCGTACTCCAATTAATTGGTTCATTACATAAATCTTTTTTTATTTTTAATATTTCATATTTGATTATTTCTTTAGTCAATTGTCCTCGTGGCATTTAAATAAAAAACTCTGCTTCTTTATTTAGAAACAGAGTTTAAGTATTATTGTGTATTATATCAAACTGGTGTTGGTTCTTTGACAGCAAATTTTACGTATTCAAGAACTTTTCCTGGAGTAGTTTCATTATAAGGATCTTCTGGTGCATTATCCTGCTTACCAGGTTCTTCAAAGAGTTTCTCAATAATGCCATTGTCTACCACAGCAGCATATCGCCAAGAACGCTCACCAAACCCAAGATTGGTCTTGGCAACGAGTTGACCCATAGAGCGAGTGAAGTAAGCATTACCATCGGGAATTAGTTGTACGTTTTGAATGTTCTGGTCTTGTGCCCAGGCATTCATCGTAAAAGCGTCGTTAACAGAAATACAATAGATTTCGTCAATACCAAGTAATTTGAAATCATTGTAGATTTCTTCAAATCCAGGAAGTTGATATGCACTACAAGTAGGAGTAAATGCTCCAGGAAGTGAGAAAATAACTACACGCTTGTTGTTGAAAAGTTCAGCAGAAGTGCGAGTTACGAATTCACCACTCTCACGGAAAATAAATTCTACTTGAGGAATTTGATAACCTTCAGTTCTCATTTTACCCTCCATCAAAATACGCCAGGAATAATTTGCCCAGTAGTAAGATAGGTTCCAACTGCAGTTACGAAACCAATCATCGCAAGACGACCGTTCCAACGCTCGGCAGTTTCAGTAAAAATTTTGCTCATTTGTTTTCTCCTTGATAAGAATTATGGGGTTTAAGTTCAGGATTTGGTTGAGAAAAAACCATAGGATTTCTAGTAAGATTTTTAATGACTATGAAAGCGTCATTTTGATAGGTTACCGTCCCAAATGGTTTTGCCCACTTTGGATTGGCATCTGGATGAGTTGCAGTTCCTGTTGCTGCTACTCCACCAATATCAACTTTAAGTTCATCGGTGGCATCCCATCCCAGATTTTGGAGGGCAATACTCAACTGCCCAAGCATGTCGGCACTCACAGATTTTCTTCCTGTTGAGTAAGGATAACACAATCGCTGGTGGGGTATGCTACGCAAGTAAGTACCCAACCATTTTCCATTTGCTCATCATCAAGGAACGATTGTTCACTATTATCTACAGTACCGCTGACAAGTTTACCAGCACAGGTAGAACATGCACCAGCACGGCAGGAGTAGGGCAGGTCGATACCTGCCTCATCTGCTGCCTCAAGAATGTATTGGTCATCAGGACATTCAATCGTTGTTGAAGTTCCGTCAGGGGATTGAAGGGTGACTTGATAAGTTGCCATAAATTTCAGTAAGTTTCAGCAAGTTGTTCTACAGAATAGCACAGAAGCACAAAGAATGCAACTGAGGTAATCGTCCAAAGTGCTTCAGTCATCAGAAGATACCGAAGAAGAAGTTGCCAGTGATAGTATAAGAAATGATCCCAGCAACAAAACCGACCATTGCCCAACGTCCATTTGCTTTCTCCGCTCTCTCTGCATGTGTTTCAAGTGCATAACGCTCAGCATCTGCCTGAGACACATACATTGTGGGTTCTTTGGCAAACATGTTCATTTGCCCATGCTCATTAGTTGTTACAGTCATAGAAGTTTTGTAAAGAACTGTTACATAATTATATAGCAAAAATAAAGGGGCGTCAAGCCCCTTTGTTCATATACGCTAACAATGTAAGTATAAATGCTTACTATTTGCCTTCCCAACCAGGAGGAAGTCTTGCAAAATAAGGATCATAGTCAAAAAGTTGATTCCAATCTGTGATGTCTATAGATTTATTTCTCCAGAATTGCCACAAACCATCGTAGCTACTTCTATGAAATACATCAATATGAACATCATGAATATCTGATCCTAAATCAATTTTATATAGAAAAAGTGGAATAGAAAAAGTATTTCCAGAATTATAAATTAAGTCATCTGCAACTGCTCTTGGTTTAACTCCCTGATCAATTTTATACTTATCACCGCGACAATGAAGATTAATAAGTTTTTGTGCATGATGTCTTGTAATCATATAGCAAGCAGTAGAAAAATCATTTACAAACCTCTTATGAAGTTGCAAATGAACCTCTGCCGGATTAATAATGGCTAATTGAATTACATCATAATCATAAGGAACTTTAGTATAGAAATCCTTCCAACTAAATCCCCAATGAGTGACCGTACTCATATCACAGTCATCTTCCATTATCAAAGCGCAAGGAGAATCTGATGTTTCCATCCAGTGCTTTATTGCCTTAAGATGAGATGTTACACAACCAACTTCACCAGAACACATGCCATCTGGATATCTACCTTTAAGAATATCTCCCAAATCATTATTACCCCTACCATCATGTGCAGAGATTCGTTCATAATTTTCAATTTCCCAATACTTAAATTGATCCTCCATAAATTGAGCTCTCTCTGGTTTATCATCCAGATTAATATAATAAATGGGAGGAAGACTTTTTAATTTGTATACTGCTTTATTTTTATCCATAATTAACGGTATTGATTTTTTACTATTGATTACCTTATCAATATTTGGAATATAGTAAGTTTCTAATATTTTACACCATTCAAATTGTTTTGCATAGTCCAATATTTCATCTCTATGATGAATAGAATACTCTCTATTTTCAACAATACATTTTTCAACATATTCTATATCATTTATTTTATTTTCCGGAATAACAGTAATAAAATCTTTACTCAAATCAAGATTTGCCGTTGCCCATTCACTAATCACAACTCCAAGACCAGCAGCAAATGCTTCCATAACAACCAAAGAATGTGCTTCTCCGTCAGACAAAAGAACAAGATTGCCATAGTCTGTTAAATTTTCATAGAGATAATCTTTATGCCACTCTCCAAGATAATTTTTAGATTGATCAAATCTATGATCTACAATATTACCAGCATACCAAAGACTCTCAATAGATTGAAAATCACACTGCCTCTTTCTATAATCAACCTTTGCTAAGAATAAAGATCTATCAGAAAACTTAGGCGAATCAGTAACCCTAAAATTATCCAACATAACCCCGTTGGGATTTAAGTAAAGTTTATCTTTTGGAATATCTGATATCGTATGATATGTTTCATTAATTCCATCAGATAAACCAAATACATTTGGTTTAATTGAAGTGAACTGATCAAATACTCTTTGCCTATACGGTCCCATCATCTCAGGTCTTTCAATATAGGCAAAGTGAGTTGTTACGGCACAAGGATATTGAATATAAGGATAGATAACAACCCAATCATCATAATTAATATGAACAAAGTCGGGATTAAACTGAGTAATCATACTAATGATCTGATTAGGATCATCAACATTTACAATTTGAATTTCATGACCCATTTTTTCAAGAGTCAATTTCATATCCCAAATAAGACTTTCAACTGCACCCCAACCCTTAGGAGGGATTGGAAGTGCAGGTCCGATAATACTAATTTTCATTTAACTTCTCTATATTTTGAACATAAAGATTAATTAATCTTTCCCATGAAAAATTATTGATGGCGAATTCTCTAATATCATCTCTCATCCCAATTGACAATTCACGATTTTCTTTAATTTTTTCTTCAATGTAAAAAACATCATTCAATTTATCATCAGGAATAATAGTAACATATGGAAGATCATTTGGCAAATCATGCGCTGCATATTTGGAAACAACCACACCCAGACCACTAATCATTGCTTCTTTTACAACTAATGGAGTTCCATTTTCACCAGAAGAAAGCAAAACAAGATTTGCATACTCAGTCATTTGCTCATACACTTCTTTTTTAGACCACTCTCCTAGGTAATTTTTAGTAATGTCAAAATTATTTCTATCACCAATTGGTCCAACAAAATCAATCGAATCAATACATTGATAAATCGACTGTTTTTTGCGAGGATGAATTTGCCCCAAGTATAAAGATTTGTTTGGTTTTAGTGCCTTTTTATTGTATGTAAAACTTTTATGATTTGCACCATTCTCACATAAAATTAATTTACTCTCATCAGCACCAGCATTTTTAAATGTTTCATAATCTTTTTTAGAAACACAAAAAATATAATGTTTTTTATTATTAACAATCCAATTAAAAGTACGATCATATCCATCACGTTGATGCATGTGTGGTTGATCAATATATGGATAATGACTACTCATCGCCAATTTTGGAATATTAGTTTCTTTTGAAATCCTATCCATAATGGGATGAAAAACATCATAATGAAGATGTGCAAAATCATACGTATCTTCTTTCAGATAAGATAATATTTCATCCCAATCTGGAGTATTGATAATTACACCTTCATGTCCCAATTCATCAAGTTCCAAAGCATAGTCCCAAATAAGACTTTCAACTGCACCCCAACCATCGGGGGGAATATTCATAATGCCTGGACCAATTAATGCTATTTTCATTTCATTTTTTCGTTATATTTTTGCCGATACTCTTTAATTTGTTTTTCACATAGTTCACAACTATCGTGCTTAACACTTGAAAATAAAACATCAATCTGATGAACTACACTTACTGGCAAGTCAATTCCAGGTCTAGACCAATGTTCCTCCAAAATTGCCATAGGATAAAATCCAGTTTTTTTAACAAAATCGACAACATCTTCAATTTGAGGTGCCCCACAATTATAATTAGAAAAAGAACACTCCAACAAAATATGTTTGGTTCTTTTTAAAGTTTCGAAACATCCCTCAAGAATATCTTTTTCAGATCCTTGAGTATCAATTTTCAAAAGATCAACCCCTTCTGGATATAATTCACCTTCATCAAGAGTGTGGGTTTCAACTTCAATCACGACACAATCATCATAAAACTTAGTATCTTCTTTATACAGTGATGCTCCACAGCAAATATCATCATTTTTGTTTATATAAAATTTTATATTTTCTTTCGTATCATTAGAAAGTGCAACAATAGCATATGGATATCCAATCTTGGACAGTTTATCTTCACAGTTAGGATTTGCTTCAATCATAGTAATATCAACCTTTGGGCAAACTTGCCTTAAACTTTGAGCAAACCATCCGGTATTTGCCCCCACATCTATAACTGTTTTTGGATTTACAAGTTCTCTAATAGCGTTAAAATTCATAATTTTAAAATTTAATATTTAATATTTAATGTTGATGAGACATTCACAAAAACTTAATTATCTAAAGTTTTTTTAATAATTTGAATACCTTCAGTTAATGAGATTTTTGGTGTCCAACCTAATAGATCTTCTGCTCTTCTAGGATCAATTACAACATGAACAGCAGGATTTAGACACTCTTTTAAATCAAGTTTTACATCTCCAATATTATTTTTTAACAGATTGAGTAAATGTTTTAATGAATAACTATTTCCATCACCAATCAAAAATGTACCACTTGAATTGTAACTAATAGACGAAAGTACTGAAGACACCACATCATCAAGATGAATCCAATCATAACTACTATTTTGATTAGAATATACTTGCATTATGGAATTATTCTTAAAGCAACTTACATACTTATCAATAAATCCATTTACTCTATCTAAAGAGACATCACCACCATAAACATTTGTCACTCTCAAAACAATAAATTTTGCTTTGGTATTTTGGGTTAAAATATTTCCATAATTTTCTAAAAGTAATTTATGCGCTCCATGAATTGTTTTAGGAAATGGAACACTTTGTTCATTTTGAATTTTTTCATAATAAGACCAATGAAGATCTCCACAAGAAGATAGTAAGATTATTCTTCCGTTAGGATTTTTATTTAAAAATTTCTTGAATAGTTCCAATGAGAGATTAACATCTCTCATATAAAGTTCCACAGAAGAATCAATAGTATACCTAGTATTTGAAGAAGATGCTAAATGAATTAGTGTTGCATCTTCATGAACATCAAATTCAATTTCATCTAAATTATCTCTGTAAGAAATCGAAGTAAATTTTATAAGATTTTTTTTAAGAGATCTCCCAATTAGACCATTAGATCCTGTTACATAAATCATAGTTGATATGCCTCAGAAATAATTTTTAGAACTTCCTTGGAATAATCAACGTCTAAAGGATCATTACCATGGACCATGTGATGTTTGTGAAAATTGCAATGAACAAAAATTACAGGATTATAATCCTCATCAAAAACATTTTTACCAACTAAAATACCATCATCAATCTCCAAATCCATACTGACTTTATTTCCTTTTGGACAAACATTAAGAGATCCACCTAAATTTACAATATTATCTTTAAAGACAGAACTAAAGAAAAATTCATCAGTTAATGCTGTTATTTCTCCATCATAGATATCATTAAAATCATCATAAGATTTGACAACTTTTTCAAGCAATTTCCTATTGTTAGTTGTATTCTTAAAAAGAAAAACACCCCCGGCATAGTAAGAATTATTTAAACTTGCTCCTAAGTTACTTAAAGTTTCAATAAAAACTTCTCTATGTTCTATAGGAGTTGCCATACTACAGTAATCATTAAATGTAGGGACCCACCAATGTTGAGCAGATCCAGCCTTGTCACCAATTATATCAAAAATATCTTCAAAGAAGTCATTAATTAAAACTGTGTCACAATCAAAATAAACTGCATACTCAGTATCTATTTCTAGTGCCCTAACATATTTTTCTCTCCAATAAAGATACCCAATATCTTTTTTTGATGTATTTTGTTGACCACGACAATCAATAGTTTCGGAGCATTTATTTTCAAATTTTCCACCAAAATCAAAAACTTTAATTTTAGATGAAGGTAATATTTTGTGAATAGATTCTACTGCTAATTTAGTCGCATCATAAAAATGATCGGATCCACCCATTACAGTATAAAAAGTTATGTCTTTCATACTTCATTATTGTATACTTTAAGAATTGAACCACAACGATTCAGATACGTATGATGATCACGAACTACATTCATTTGATGTTCTATAAGATCATAATTGGTAATATTTGCTTCAGTGTCATAAAAGAGATCATAAGTATCATTATTATAAACAATGTCACCATCAAATAAATCTCTTACAATTTCAGAATTGGTCATTCCCACTTGACCATAACTAATATTCTTAAAGACACGACAGGGAATATATCCAGTTTTTAAATGATTGCAACCAGTATCTGGATTATCATTACCTAACCCAACACCACGAATATCAGGTGCAACATATGATTTTTGAACTAATTCTTTATTTTTTTCCCAAGAAAGTGGAGTACTCCAAGGATCACTATGGATAAATTCAATACCAGCATCAGCACAAGCTCTAGCAAAAGGCGTGATTTGCTCTACGTTTGATGGGGAAATACTTCCAATATAATAAGATTTTTTTTCTCTGGGAAGTTTCATATCATCATAATTAAATTCATGCGGAAGTAAATCCGTTGCCCAACTTAAATAAATTGCTTCATATTCTCGACGGTCCTTCACCCATTGTGAATTTAATCCATCAGTAGATGCTGCCTTTTGGTAATATTCACATGCACCAATCTTAGTTGGATTTTCTTCAGAAAAAACATATGAATAATTGACATCATTCAACTCTTTTACATTATATCTAATATCAACAAGTCTAACTCCCTTATCAAGATACTTATAAGGATCCTTACAGCAATGAACAAAATATGTTGAAGAATCTACAATAGGTAAATTTGCATCATCAAATCCTTCAGTAATAACTAGACTGTTCCCATAATCAAAATCAGTAGGATCAGGATACTCTTTATTATCAAACCAATGAACATCACATCCCATATGTTCAAATCCTTTTTTAAACCCACCATGAATATATGAGTGAGTATGTGAGTGTAAGGGATGACCCCAAATGATAACTTTTTGCTTAGTCATAAAAAAATCTAATTAATTTTACCTTTTACTACATTACATTATAACATGAATGATTCATTTCCAAATAATTTTTAATTCTTTCAATATAAAAATTATCTGAGTTTTCTAAATATTCTTCTCCGTAATTTAAATTATAATCTATAATAGCAGATTTATGCAGAGGAAACATACAGGTAGGTAAACGATACGTTGTATCCTCTAATTTTCTGTCATTAATACTTTCAATCACATTGTCTGATATCTTTTCCATATTCAATTTTTCTAAAACTTGATTTGCCATATTGAAAAATATTATACTTGTTGGGTGGTGAGGTATTAAAAACAAGAGATTATCTTTAAGATTTTTTTCAATAAATTCAGAAACTTTAATATCAGTTATAGTTTCCTTTTGTTTTAAAATATTAATACTATTTTCAAATCTTGTTTTATATTTCCAATCTATTTTATTTTCGTCAAACAAAGAAATAATTTCGCTATAATTCATTCCTTGAGAAACTAACTCATCAATAACTTCCCCACCCCACCATCTATTTTCACGTTCTTTTACCTGGACTATTGGCCACATTGCAGAAGAATACACATAAGGAAATGAAATTTTTATGCATGAATCTTTAACATAGTAACCTATAGATCCATCGACATTAGGATCTGTAGAATAGCATCCATGAACAGGTCTAAGTGGTTGATATACAAATAAATCTGCAGATTGTATGTCAGGCATTGGAATTGAAGTATTGTTTGCAATCAATTCCCAATTTGCATATATTTTTGTTTCATACGTTTGTGAAAATTGTTCACTCTTTAAGAGATAATGTATTACTCCACCCGTCTGACAATTTCCAATAAAAAGTGCCTTTAATTTATTCATAAAAATATCCAAAATGTTTATAATGTTCTTTGTAATGATGTACAATAACATATTTGGAATCCATCCAATTAGGATTAGTAACAGTTTCAGTAAAATAAGGGTTTACAGTATATTCTTTTTTGCAAAGATAAAAGTAAACAGTCATCCAAATATCTACCCATCCAATATTGGGATATAAATTTTTCTTAATATGATCAAATTCTTCATCAAATATTTTTGTTATTCTATCGTAGTTTTCAACAAAAGTCTTCGTTTTAAAAATTGCACCACCCGGTATTCCATACCAATTATTATAAAACTTAGCATCATATTTTTCAGTAAGATAATCAATTAATTTTTGATCAATAACATTACCTGGAACATATAATCCAGAAAATTCAACATCATCATGAATATTGATGTTTCCTTTAATCAAAACATCATCTTCCATCATTATAATATGATCAGACTCTGCAACAGTACACGCCAAATAAAATCTATATAACCATTCTAAGACTTCTTCCTTTTCCATTCCATAAATTCCAGATGGATGATTTTCGTCTCTTAGACCAAGATTCCACTTCGAATGGTAATAGTAGCAATTATATTTGTTTGCAATATCTGAAAAGTCTTCGCCACCATCAGAGACTAAAAAGTAAGGACCGTCGCTATACTTTCTAAAGTTTTTAACTGCCTCTTCTGTTGCTTCTCTGTTTTTAAAACCCTGATGATATGCTGCTAAAATCATACACTTATACTCGATTTAAATTTATTAATTGCGGACTCAATGACAACATGCATGTCCATATACTTGTATTCAGAAAGTCTACCACCAAAAACAACATTTGTCAAAGACTTTGCTTTTTTTGAATATTCGTCATATATCCTATTATTATGTTGATCATTTATAGGATAATATGGCGTAGTACCTTTTTCATACTCTTGAGGATATTCTTGAGTAACAATGGTTACATCCGACTTTATTTTTTCAAAATGTTTATGCTCAATCGAACGTGTTAAAGAAATACTTCTGTCATTATAATTTATAACGGCATTGCCCTGAAAATTTTCACTATCTACTATTTTTTCTTCAAATTTCAATGACCTATAATCTAATCTACCAAATTCATAATCAAAAAATTCATCTATACACCCAGTAAATACAATTTCTTTAGCAATAGAATTAAAGTATTCTTTATTTTCAAAATAATCCACATTTAATCTAAAATCTATCCCATCTAACATTTTTTCAAACATTAGCGTATAACCACCAATTGGAATACCTTGATACTTATCATTAAAATAATTATTATCAAAAGTAAATCGAAGAGGAAGTCTTTTAATAATGAATGCAGGAAGTTCTGTTGCAGATCTTCCCCACTGCTTTTCTGTATATCCTTTTATTAAAGTCTCATAAAGATCTTTACCAACTAAGGAAAGTGCTTGTTCTTCAAGGTTAGTCACTTTACCTGTATATCTTTGAGATTCTATTACTCTCTTTGCTTCATGTGGAGTTATTGTCCCCCACAATTCATAGAAAGTATTCATATTAAAAGGTAATGAATACAATTTTCCTTTTGAATATGCCTTTGGTGAGTTAATATAATTATTAAAATCTGCGAATCTATTTACAAATTTCCAAACAGTTTCATTTGAAGTGTGAAAAATATGTGCCCCATACTTATGAACATTTATACCTTCTATTTTTTCAGTATAACAATTACCAGCTATGTGTTTTCTCTTGTCAATAATAAGACAAGACTTACCAGAATCAGTGGCAAGTCTTGCAAAAGTAGTGCCGAAGAGACCACAACCAACTATTAAGTAATCATAATCTTTCATACTTTTCCAAAATATCGGTTGTATTTAAATACTCTCTATGAGGCCAATGTGCATAATGAACTACTCTAGTGCTACCAACGATAGAATTTCTTAAATCATTTTTAATTGGATAAAAGGTTGCTAACCAAGGTTCATCATCCAAAGATTTTACATTCCCATCAAATTTTGCAAAATCTTCACCACTCCACATTATAAATTGGATGGAAACAGGTTCGAAATTTAAAACAATATTTGGTATATCTAAATCTGTTAATCTATCTTCAAGAATACATTCGTAAGTATTGTTCAAAATCTCATATGCAAGATGTGGATCAAAGCAATACAAATGACTAATAACTCTATCTTCTGGAATAAAGTTTCTTAGTTTTGGTTCATCTAAATTATCACTTAGAGTCTGATCTGTATTCTTCATCTCCTCTTTTGATCTTTCAAAATCGGTATACCATGTATGATCATGAACTGGACATTCTGGAACATCAATCGCTTTATTTTTTCTAAGGAAATGAGTACACCAAGAATTATTCATAATGATAGGATACACTAAGAAAGTTGTTGGATTATCAACCTTATACTGTATCATTTTTTCAAAAGTACCATCCTCTATAAAAATAATATCATCATCTATTTTGAAATAGAAAGTATTTGGTTCCACGCAATAATTATAAAATCTCTTAACATTATGAGATTTGCCCATTTGTTCCGGATCTAATGGATCACAACCATATTTCAACTTAACAAAATCAGGATTTTGATTAGCGTACTCGTTTATAAAGTTAAGGTCTTCTTCAACTGAAGTATTAACCCAAAGATGATATTCATCTATAACATGTCTGTTTTTTAATATTTGTTTAAAAAGACATCCCATAGATTCTTTTCTACCAACGGGAGAACAAGCTATAATTTTTTTATTCTTATACATTTTAAAATCTAGGTAAAGTAATGTATATTGGAAGAGGTTGACTTTGAATATTAAATGCTTTTAGCATTTGAGTATGAATTAATTCAGAACACCATGCACCATTAGTTTGCTTCATGCAATTATCAATACAAAGATCTATAACAGGAAAGGTTCCCATAAAAGCATCCATTACTTTAGATCCACCAAAATTAAACCAGTCACAAATCATACCATCTGGTTGATTGTTAATGCCCGTGTAGTATAAAACATCTTTGTTAAAAGTTTCATACTGAACTTTACTTCTAACTTCAGAATCTGTTCTTAACCATATTACATAATCATATCTAAAATCTTTTTCAAATTCATACAATTTTTTCAATAAACAAACTTCATTTAAACTATAATAGTATGAAATAATATTATTTACATCTCTTTTTGGATAATCAGGTTCTTCTGGATTATCGATAGCCCCCTGCTTATATCTCTTTAAAGTAGCAAGATAATTGCTAGAATAATTTGAATCGAAAAAATTTTTACTTGATTCTGTTTTAAATTTTACAGGAGAATAAATCTCTTTAAATTTTTCTATAGAATTTTCTGATATCCTTTGATGTTTCCAACCACCAGCACCACCGTACTTATAAGGTTTTGTTTGCAATTCTTTATCAAACCAAAGATGGGCAAAAACATCTACATCATAATTTTGAATGACATTTTCTTTAATTAAGGCGGCAACTTCTTCAACAAATCTAGGTTGACCACAAAAACATAAAGCTATTTTCATTTTTTCACTCTCTTAGAAGCAAATCCAATACCATAGTCTTGCGGACAAGCATTCTCAATAACATTCCACTTTTTTTTGTCTAAATTGCGAACAAAAAGAAAAGGTCCAATATGATGACTAGTATCATGAAGACCAACAATACCTTTATCAGATAATAAGTTGGTATATTCCCAATCTTTCAAAACTTGATTAATACTATGAAGTCCATCAATGAAAATAAAATCAAATTCTTCAACATCAAATTTATTTTTAATAATATCTATCATTTGTTCATAATCTGAACTATCACCCTGAATTGTATTAATATTTTCTCCAATTTCTACCAACCAACTACGATCTTCTATATCTAATCCAATATAAACAGTTTCTTCTTTTTTATTTTCTGCAAACACAGTTGCAAAAGACCTTGTATTATTTCTACCAATACCAATTTCAAGAATAGCTTTACAATTATCTCTAACTTTCATAAACTGCTCTAGAAGAGCACTACGATTACAATCAGTAATCTCTTCTCCAGAATATGTATTTAATACGGTTTCTTCCTCGCCTGCTTCTGGCCAAAGATCAAGATAATGATCAATACCACAACACAAATCATCAGCTGCAGTATTACTTCTAACGTCTTTAATTAAATCATCTTGCCATTTCATTGAGTTACTCCTAATTCTTTTTTATAAAATAATGGTGTATCAGTACAAATTCCCATTGTATCTAATATTCTATCATACTTTCCTTCATACTTACAATAATAATCAATAGATTCTGGAAGAACTACAATAGATTTTTTGAATGGAAACTGACCAACTAAGACCCAACCAATACCTTTACTGGTTAGTGTATATCTATCTATCTCATGCCAAAAGTAATGAAAATCAATTGGAGAACTAGAAATTTTATCTAAACTTTCTAAATCCTTACAATGAATCCAAAGTTTATCTTTATATTTAACTAACCAACTCATAGGAACATGATACTGTGGTTCATCATGCCCCAGATAAAAGTTATGATCTTTATGTCTTAAATCAATTTCAACATCAAATCCTTCAGCAATTGCTTCTTCAATATAATCAATACTGTTTTCCCGAAGTGAATTTGATCCAGTTAAATTACCTCTATGAGCAATAATTTTCATATCATTTTATTATTTTTTAAATGAAAGAGTTGCTATGTATAAATCAACACCATTCTGGTAAAATGGATTTTTTTCATATTCCTTATCATATGGAGTTGTCAACTTTAATCCAGATTTTTCTACAATTTTAATTAAATTTTCAGCAGAAATAAACCCACCAGGATTACGGACTGAAGGAAGAAGAGTAACATCAGTTGATATGAGAAGCATTCCCCCAGGTTTTAAAACTCTATACGATTGCTCAGAAACTTGTTTCCAACCAATATTTTCAAACTCACTATCGCTATTAGTGTTGAATTCATGTACTGCACAAAGATCAGTAATAACATCAACACTTTGATCTTTCATTTCTCTAAGTTCATATAAAGCATCACCTAAGACCATTTTTACTAGTCCTTTTGGACACCAATGATCAATTCCATTCAAGTCTATTCCAGTAACAGTGTTACCCCAACTAGCAATAATATGTGGGACTACCCCAGTGGATGATCCCAAATCGACCACATTCAAATTGGTTTTTCCAATTGATCTAAATTCTTCCAGAACAGTGACCCATTTTATAATGGCAGCATCTTTCGTCCACAAATCAATGTGATTAAATCCCTTTTGAGGCCATTTTTCTTTTTCAATTATTTTATAGCATTCTGATACATCATTTGATGTTAACAATCTATTATACATTTTACTCCATTAAACATTAATTTGAATTTAGAAATCTAATACCCATTCAGGAAGAGAACCCCCACCAGTTTCATAACCCCACTTGTCTATGGCAGCACGAAACTCTAGTCCTGGTGTCTTATCAATTGCCTGACGCATAGCAAGAGCACCTGCCAGAGTGCCCTCAGGATGCCCGTGAATGGCACCTCCACAGTTGGCAAGGAAATCTGTACCAAACTTCTCTGCAGTCGTGTTGACGATGCCTGGATGCATTCCACAACTAAGAGCTGGAAGAACATTCCGTCTATGAAGGGTTTCCATAGTTTTGCGAAGTTCGGTTTCATCATCACTCAAATACCCACCCCACATTCCTGCGTGAATTGTATCAACACCACAGAGTCCAGCAAGATCACAAAGAACATCCCAGTCAATACCGAATGCGTGTCTCTTGTCTGTAAGAATCTTATCACCACTCTTTTGATAGTGAATAAACAAAGGAAGGTCCATCTTTCTTACGGAATTATAAACCCCAAGACCAGACCAGAAGTTGATGTGAATACCATTACCACCATTATCTGCAACAAACTTAGCACGATCAAGAATGGTATGATGGTCTCCATTAATGCAGAAGGTGTAGATTACGTTCCTTCCGCAGTTGTTTACGATATTAGAAATCAGTTCTACACGATCTTCAAGACGACAGAAAGAAGGATTTGCAAGAATCTCATCTTCCTTGATAAAGTCCACACCACCATCAAGAAGTTCCTTCACCATCTCAGCAAGAGTTTGAGGAGAAATACCTGTCTTGGGTTTTACAATTGCACCAGAAAGTGGCTTATCATAACGATTGACGAACTTACGAATGCCATCAATACCATTCTTGGGTCCAAGGAATTGTGCTTCTACATCTGCGGGGAATTCCAATTTCTGAAGACGGCAGACTTTGAATACATCAATATCCAGTTGCCCACCCATCAGTTGGCAAAGAAGATGTGAAATACCATCACCTTCCCAGTCAGTATTAACTTTGGGGAAACCAATCTTCACAACACCTTCATTCAGTTGTGAGAGTTCGTTCTCATCAGCATAGATGACACAAGATGCTAGTTCAAAAAGTTCATCACTCTCCCAGCGATTGCGAACCTTTGGATTACCAACACTCTGCCCAATAGCAAGATTCCATGCAGCATCTCTAAGAGTTCCAATTTCACTATATGATTCAATATAATATGTCGCTACAACGCAACGATCCTTTTCGTATTCAGTTAATTCTCTAAAAAATTTCATTGATTGACCTCAAATTTATCGTGTGGCAATGAAGGAACTTTTACGCATACAACTTTACAATCCTCTAAAAAAGTTGGATCGGCAATCTCACCTTTATCAAAAACAAATACGTCTCCACTGTTCAATTCCTTTCCCTGAACAATCATTTTTCCACTTACTAATACGTTATATTCTACACTATCTTTATGATAATGTGAAGTCCACTGTTCACCTTTGTGATGCGTAAGAACTCCCACTTCAAAATCTTTTGTACGCAAAACGGTTGGTTCAAAATCTCCAATGAACCAACCACGCACATAATCAGTAATCTTAGTTATATTCATGCTTTTCTTAAAAAAGAATTTAAATCTTCTGGAATACCAACGGGGTTATGCTGGAAATTTGGTATGTGATGAATTCCAACTTTTAATCCTTGATTAATCATGTAATTATAAGAAGGTCCAACATAGTATTCACCGTTTGGTGCAGTATCTCTACACTCTATCATAGTTTCTGCACTTTGAACAAAATATCTACCCTTTCTCCAATAATGAATTCCATTCAAAGACACATCACTAATAACTTCTTTTTCTTTAATTTGTTGAACAAATCCTTGTTTATCAATTTTAGCGTAACTATTTTTTGGAGTGTTAGTTGTATATGTAACAACCAAACCATCGTATTTATAGTATCTTGCAGATGTTAAAAACAATTGCGGATCCCACCACATAATTTGATCGCAATTAGCAATTACAAGTTCATCTTCATTATTAATAAAATCTTTAAATAACAAACAACTAGAAGCTGGTCCTCGTGTTGTTTCTTCTACACTAATAATTTTAGATGATGGGAGAATACCATGCAATAGGGTGCAGACCTGATCATAATAACTGTCTTTACGGATAATGAAATGATAAGTTCCTGTCAATCCCAAAGAATTGACTGCTCTTTGAATCATTGGAATTCCATCAATTTGAATTAATGGTTTTGGAATTTTATATGTGTCCCTAGGAAAACGAGTTCCCTCTCCAGCCATTGGTATTAATATGTTCATGAGTGTAAGCGAGAATTATCCTTTGCTAAATGAATCATTTTTGGTTCAAAACTACAGTAATCGCTAAAAACTTCTGGATAAGCAAATTCTGGACCAAGAGTATGAACGTTTTCTTTATTTAAGATAAAAAATTTATTAAAATAAGATTCTTCATACCAAACAGGTGTAACTTCTTGTGACAGATCTTCCTCTGTCCACTTATTAAGTTCTTCCATCATATCAAAAATTTTTGGAATTTTACCACCCCACAAACATCCCTGATAATAAACCGATAGATCCATTTCTTCAGTAACACATGCTTTTGATTTTGAATTAGTATCAAAAGATCCAGGAAACTTATTGTGAGGATTCATTCCCAAAAAATGACACGGGTGATGAACACCAAAGTAATCTTTAGTATCATCAAAAAATTCCTGATAAGTAATTGTTGTCGCTGGTTTCATATCAGCATCAACGGATAAAAACCAATCACAATCTTGTATATGTTCTTTTGACTTCAATAAATTTTTAAATGTATGATTAAATGTTTCTGGCCAACCATAATGCTCAGAATGAATTTTTATCACATCGTTTGGCCAATCTCCATCACCATCAGTAAAAACTAAAAATACTTTTTCTACATTAGGGATAAAATTATCTTTTAAAGAAGTATACCACTCTGGTAGATAATTTAAATAACTACCAGTTCCAACAAAAGAAATTGCAATTTTCATAAAATTTATACAGGATGATAGTGAATTTTAGTTGCGCGATATTCTTCTACAACTTCTTCAATATAATCAATCATCTCATCAGTAATAACTGGCGAACATCCGACAAAGAAAACATTATCAAGAACTTTAGAAGCGTTAGGATAATTATTAGCAGATTCCAAGTGCTTATAAGCAGGATGCATTAAAATATTACCAGCGAAATAGTTTCGAGTTTGAATCTTATGGTTTTCTAACCACTTAACAAGACCTGCCTTATCATATTCAAATACAATAGGAACACCAAACCAACTAGTTTCTGCATCAGGTCTTTCATTAATCACACGACAGAAAGGAAGACGTTCAAAAATAGATTGGAGTCTTTCTTTGTTGTGACAACGTTTTTGATGAATTTCATCATACTTCTCAAGTTGCACAAGACCAATAGATCCTTGCAATTCTGCCGGTTTCAAATTATAACCAATCTGCCCAAAAACATATTTGTGATCAACAATTTTATCATATCCTTCCAACCACTTATCAAACCTCTTACCACAAACACCACACTCAAGAAGATTTTGAGATCCAACACAATAACAATCACGACCCCACCAAGCAAAACTACGAGCAATATCTATTACTTCTTTAATATTAGAAGAAACCATACCACCTTCAATTGTAGAGATATGGTGTGCAGGATAAAAAGAACAAGAAGCAGCAACAGCGTGTTTTGTCAAATATTCACCTTTCCACTTACTACCAAGACTATCGCAATTGTCAGCAATAAGTTTAATATTATAAGTTTCGCAAATATTTAATAGTTTATCATAATCATAAGGATTGCCAAGAACTGGAGAAGAAAATACAGCCTTCGTTTTTGTTGTAATCTTAGACTTAACTTGATCTAAATCCCAATTCAAATCATCATAACTAATATCAACAAATACTGGTTTCAAATTATTTTGAATAATTGGATTGATTGTTGTAGGAAATCCACAGACGCAGACAATAATTTCATCACCATCTTGCCAATCAAAATATTTTTTAAGAGCAGCAATCATTACAAGATTTGCAGAACTACCCGAATTCACCATTACAGAGTTCTCAAATCCAAACTTTTTTGAAAATTTACGTTCAAACTTATCAACTTCTTCACCGCAAGGAAGCCACTTACCAGTCAGTAAAGTAGTAATTGCTGCAGTAACTTCCCCCTCATCCCAATAAGGTCCCGAATAGTAAATATTACTTTTACCTTTTTCATAATTTTTATTATGTAAATAAGGAAAAAGTTTTTCACCATTTTCCTGAAGTTTAGAAATAAAAGATGAAACTTCTTGTTCTACTGACATAGTTCTCGAATAATTTGGTCATTACTAATTTCCTGAGTAAATCCAAGTCTATTCAACTTGTTGGTATCCATCCAAAAATTTTTTGACTGAACAATTTTATGAAACTCAGGTGCTTCTTTACTTTTGATATTTGAGGTTGATCCCAAATACTCCTTTGCCATCTCTATTATACCAGAGATTGGTGTTGGTTGTCCACTTCCAATGTTATATATTTCGTTTAACTTACCCCCTCTACAGACCAAATCAATTGCTCTGCAAACATCATCAACGTGCATAATATCTCTTATTGGAGTCCCATCATCATAAAGATATACATCCTCGTTCTTTTTAAGAAGGTCTATCATATAACTTAGCGCATTCTTTTTAGCACTGATTTTACCATCACCATTTCCCATTACATTACACAATCGAAGAATACGATACTTAACACCATAAGTCCTACAAAAAGAAATCAAAAGATCTTCTGCTGCTTTTTTGGTAATGGAATAGAATCCTGTAGGTTGACAGTAGTATTCTTCTTTTGCTGGTAATTCAGTTTCCCCGTACACAAACCAAGAGCTAATAAAATTGAAGACATTATTAGTATCTCTACAAAAATCCAAAACTTCGCATAGAACCTTGAGATTGGTTTCAACATCTAAAGTAATATTCGTATGAACGTTATAGTTGTCAACGGTAGAAATAAAATATAAAATTTCTTGAGTTTTTGGTTTTCTTTCTTCCCTATCTTGCTTTAAAACAATATTTGAATATAGTTCACAAAATCTACCACCTATAAATCCAGAACCACCATATACACTAATCATATTACTATTTTAATTAGATCAAATAACAATCCATTCATCACAATATAAATCTTGAGTATTGTGATAAGAGTAAGTAGATCCAAACCACATTTTTGGTGCAATTATTTTTTTATTTGGATTTTTTTGTAACCAAGCGCCCCACCAACTCATCGAACTATTTGCGATTATAGCGTGGGAACATAAAGACATTAAGCATAAATCAAGATAGGGAACTAATGCGCCATCATCATGCTTATCCTCTGGTTCAGAAAACATAAATCTATCTGTTTTAAATAATTCCTGTTCTTTACACCATTCAATAGAATCAGAAAATACTAAAACAGGCATGTCATTGGGAAAATGTTCAAGAGCTTTTTCATAATATTCAACCGGTTGAACTGGGTGCTGATCTTGAAGGTTTACATATGCCCACTTAAATCCCCTCTTATCTACTAAATTTGGATCACCCCTACGAACATGAAGAAAAACAACCTCCTGATTGTCAAATTGATTCATAAAATCTTTACATGGATTTAACCAATCACTCTTAAAAGTATAATCTCCTCTAATTTCATCTTCAACATGTTTGAAATATTTTTCAGTTTGAAAAAATCCAGCAATATTAGAATTATCCGGACATTCATTAAATATTTTTTCATCGAAGTGAAACTGCATCTCCTGAATGGGGATTACATTATATGAAAATTTAATATGATCAACATTTTTCATTTCAAATGCTTCCAACAAACCATAATTATCAATTTGAATTTGAGGATTATGTGGGGGAATGCAGTATTCAAATCCCCTATTGCGAGCAATACCCTTTATGGCAGCATGTTGGAACATTTGATTTCCCAAGCGTCCCATTGTTCCAATTGAATCAAATCCAATCATTTTTCATTGCCTCAAATACTTTAGATATACCATCTTGAAGATTGGTTTTAGGCATCCACCAACCAGTTATATAATTATCTGGTTGATTTCTTTTGTCCATTTGAACACTATCCTTTGCCAAACCTGATTTAATTTTAACATCATGTTTTCCAATTAAGTTAAACTGACCTTGAATAATTTCAGCAACTTCTTTAATGGTATTACTTCTAAAAGATGTAATATGAATAGGATCTTCTGATTTAAAGTCGGTATAAGACTCCATTACAGTTTCCAGTGCTTCACAACAATCTTCAGCATAAAGAAACTGACGCTCCTCTGTACCATCAGTTAGCATTTCAAACTCACCTTCCTCAAATCCTCTACGAATAAAATCAGTAATTACGTGTGATTTTTCTGCATTATGCTCAATACCATAAACATTCCAAAAATGAACTGTAAGTCCTTTTAGAGTTTGTGTATAAAGTTCTCCAACTTTTTTCATTACACCATAAGGAGAATAACTCATGTTACTCATCTGTGATGATGCAAACACAAATCTTTTATTGTATTTTTGAAGGAGACCAAAGACATTAACCATCAATCTAGCATTATTATTAATAAAATCAAATGTATGCTGATACTTTTTAAGGTAGCGAGATCCACCAACATCAAATGCCAGAAAAAACACAAAATCACAATCCATGATAACACGATACAACTCTGGATTGGGAATTGTAGTTAAATCTTGGTGTTCACCATTAATAATATCAAATTCATGAACTTTGTGACCTTTTCCACGAAGATACCCTGTTAAATAAGACCCGATCTGTCCACCAGATCCTAGTACTGTAATTTTCATAATTGAAATAATTAATTAACTGATTTTACTTTAGATTCAATCCAGGTATAAGTTTTAAGAATACCTTCCTCAAGAGTTTGAGTGTAATCCCATCCAAGTTCTTTACGAATCAAATCATTATTTGAATTACGTCCACGAACTCCAAGAGGAGCATCAAGAACATGCTGCTTCTCAACTTTCTTTCCAGAAACTTTAGCAACAGTGTCAACTAATTGATTAATGGTAACCATCTCTTCCGAACCAATATTCACTGGTCCTATAAAATCACCATCCATCATTCTTCTAGTTGCTTCAACACACTCATCAATATAAAGGAATGATCGAGTTTGTTTCCCATCCCCCCAAACCTCTATGGCTCCGCCTTCATGGGGTAGATAGGCAACTTTACGACAAATTGCTGCTGGTGCTTTTTCTCTTCCACCTTCCCAGGTTCCTTCTGGACCAAAAATATTGTGGTAACGAGCAACCCTAACTGGAATGTCATAATTGCGATGATAAGAAAAATACAATCTTTCTGCAAAAAGTTTTTCCCAACCATATTCACTATCAGGATTTGCTGGATAAGCGGATTCTTCGCGGCAATCTGGATTATCTGGATCAAGTTGATTGTGTTCTGGATACATACAGGCAGATCCCGAATAGAAGATCTTAGTAGCATTCACTCCTTTATCTTCATTCATTTTGCGCTGCATCTCAAGAACATTTAAGTTGATCGTTGCAGAGTTGTGCATGATGTCTGCATCATTTTCTCCAGTGAAAACAAATCCAGCACCACCCATGTCTGCAGCAAACTGATAAATCTCATCAAAGGTATCAATATAACGCCAAGGAACAGAATTATAAAAATTATTATAAGGTCCTTTGTATTCGAGCACACGTCTAACAAACTCTACATTACGAAGGTCCCCCAGAATAAATTCATGTGCTTCACTCATGGAAAATTCAGGATATTTTAAATCAACACCACGAACCCAATATCCTTCAGATCGCAGTCGTTTTACCATATGACTACCAATAAATCCACCAGCACCGAGAACAAGTGCTGTTTTGTTGTAATCGCCCATAAAATGATTTTAATTTATCTTATATATTTTATCAAAAAATTATCTTTTAGTCAAATAATACTTCAATGTGTTGTCAAAACCACTATCAATAAATCCTGCGCCACCCGTAACTAAGATAGACATGATTAATCGTTTTTAAGTGAATATTTTTCTAAAAGTTCTGGAGAATATTGGGGAACATCAATAATATCACTTTCATCCTTTTTGGCTTTCTCAAGATTATAAACTCTACTCCTAAGTTCTGTAGTAGAATACTGGTGTCTCCTTAAATGATAATGAATTTCTATATCATTATCCATACAATATTGCTTTCCAGTAAAATCAATATTTTTATATTCTTCACTCAAAAATCTAATGTGAAAAGTTTGAGTCTTAATTAAATTAAGAAGATCTGCTTCAGTATCATACAAAAGAATCTCATCTACATATTTGCACCCCTGAACTTGAACATATCTTTCATAAATTGATTGTACTGGTTTATTCTTTAAACTAGGTCTATCAACTGTTGGATCCACTTGAAGTGCTACTTTTAAATAGTCGCACATCTCTTTTTCCATTTTCAGCATTGTAATATGTCCAGCATGAAAAAGATCAAAACAACTACAATTAAACCCGATTTTCATAAAAAAAAAACTTTTGTATCATTATATCAAAAAAGGAGAGTTTATGCAACTCTCCTATTAGGTCTTTCATGCACGCCACCAATTCTTTATCTGGAAATTGGAAACCAGGCGGGAGAGAGTCCCATCCGCACCACTTGCTCTTTAAGGAAGCAAGAAACCTAATAGGGTCATATTGACTCCACCAGTACTTTTAACGACTCTCCGTGTCGTAGGGGGATTCATCACCGACCAGTGCTGTTATAGACCATCCGTGTCTTCATCATCATCCTTAATATAACAAGGAACTCGATCTGGATCTAACCATTTCGCATATTCAATATCTTCCATTGCAAGAGAACATTGCATAGAATTATCAAACAAATAAATGTCATTCCAATGTTTAGTATAGTAGTTCTGTTTCTGTAAACGATAATCGGGCATACCGTTCAGTTCGATAATACCCTTTTCAACGAAACGATAACCTTCTCGTTCAAAGAGAACTTTACTCATACCACCTCAACAGTTTCTAGATCTTGAGCAACGTATTCCATAAGAATTTCGTAATCATCAAGGGGGTCACCTGAAAATACAACCCCTTCATTTTCATAGAAGCGGCGAACCTTTTTATAAAGTTTCGGATTCTTTACATCAAGGTAGAATTCCCCGTTAGCAGCAAGACGAAGAGTGCTAACATCTTTCTTAAACTTTTGAATCAGAGACATTGTTTTGTTTTGTTTGCCTTAGTATTATAAGGATTAGAAAGTTTTCTGTCAAGTGTACCAGTTTCGAAACTGGTAATCCGAGATGCAGGATTCGAACCTGCGACCCCCTCAGCCCAAGTGAGGTGCGCTACCAAGCTGCGCTAATCCCGGTTGTATGTAAGTATTATACCAAGAACTGGTGCTCCTGTCAAGAAAAAATGAATTATAAAAATACTACACAATTATTTAACAAAGTTTTAACGGTGCTCACCACTCCCAACATATAAGATGAACATCACAATCATCATTGCAAAAACTCCCTGAATAACTTGATATGTCATTATCCTCTATTTTAAATTATTAACTACAGATAAAATCCCGTGAGCATAAAAGAATAACAATACGGCACCAATAGAAGCACTAATGACTGATGCTGTTTTATTGTGCTTATCCATCGCCTTTGCAATAGAGACATCAATCATTTCCTGAACTTCTTCTGGTGTCATTTTTCATCTCCAAGAAACTTTGACAATGGATCTCTTTTGGTCTTTACTATTTCACATGCTCGTCGATAAAACATATTACCAGTATTACCAGAAGATTCAAATGTTTCTTTTATTTTCACCCAATTTTGGTATGTATGGTCATCCATTGGGGGCGTTTGTGCGTTTATACTACTAATTTATTCTAATTAGTAGTTCAATTTTGTCAACTATGTGTTAATATCAAAACACATGTATTATTTTGTATTCTTTGTAACGGAAGGAACAGGAATCGAACCTGCGAAGCTTTTAAACCCAGCCGCTTTCAAGGCGGTGTCCTCGACCAACCGGACTCCTTCCAATAAAAGTCCTCAACGGACTTCAAAATCTAAACGTCTAACTTTACGCTGACGACGTGCTTCTTGCCAAGCAATATCTTGTGAAGAAAGTACGTTTGTTTTTTGATTTTGCTTTAATGAGTTTAGCATAACAACATTAGATAAGTCAACTGCAGAGATTTTATCTCCACGTATTGTTGCCATATTTGGACAACCACAACTTACTGTTTTTGCATGATGTCCTTCCAATTCTTTTCCACAAGAACGACATCTAATTTTTAAATTTTCCATTGTTATAATTAATTATTCAGTAAATGATCTTAACATCCAAACTGCTTTTCCGTGAGATTCGTTTAAATCGTCAACAAGATTAATAGTTCCTTTTGAGTTTTGCTTCTCTGCTTCATCGGATACTTCAGTAAGCATCTCAATAATTTTCTTATGGTCTCCCATCAATTGCTCAACCATAGTCTTGGCATCAATCGACTGTGCGCTATTTGATGCCTGCTCCACCCCAGAAACCTCTGTAATGCGTGAGAGGGTGCTTACGGGTTTCATACCCAGGAATCGCATATGCTCGGTGATACGGTCGATTTCCTCAAACATTTCCTCATACTGCCCACCAAACAAATCGTGATACTCCTTAAAATTAGGGCCCACCACATTCCAGTGATATACCCAAGTTTTATGGAATAAAACAAAAAGTGATGCCTGAGTATCACTCAATAGTTTGAATAGTTTTTCCATTACTCAAAAGTGTGCTTTTGAGTATTTATAATGGGCGAAGAGGGATTCGAACCCCCGACCGTCTCCGTGTAAAAGAGAAGCTGCTACCGCTGAGCTATTCGCCCTAAAAATTAGGATTGACTTAACATATACTCTACGGTATTTGCTATATCATTCATAGCATCACGAAGATTTTCTCTTTGACCGGATTCTTGTTTAATTATAGGACGGTGATCGTCGGTTAAAGTCCAACGCCACTGCATCATACTATTACAGTACCAGAGGTTAATTTTCATTTTATTTTTAATAATACAATAGAAGGGGGATTTTGTCAACCCCCCATATCTATATCAGTTTCCGATACGCTTTACAGCAATTCTTGATTTGTTGAGAATGCTTCCTGCAAGAGGAACATAACCCAAGTCATCGGCAATCATTTGTGCCTTTGCACTCAGGGCATAATTCAACGCCTGTTGAATATCACCCGCTTTCCTGGCACCATTACCACTCTTATAGGCAAGGATCCAAGTTAGAGTGGAGATAGGATAAGCACCAGCAGCAGAAGGATTGGGATTTTCTCCTGCAAGGTTACTATCAAGAGTAATGCTGTTCAGGGCAATAGCACCAGATTTGGCAGTAGGGAGAACAAACTGTCCTGCCTTGTTTTGAACTGCTGCTGCTTGCAGTTTGTTGGCACGGACAAATCCAGTGTTCACATAACCAATTGCGCCTGAAGTTTGACGAATATTACCTGCAACACCTTCGTTGCCTTTACCACCAACACCAACGGGCCAACTGACGGACTTACCTACACCAGGTTTCCATCCACCAAAGGCATCCAGAGAATTAGTGAATGCAAAAGTAGTACCAGATCCATCAGAACGATGAACAACCTTGATAGGACCAGCAGCACATCCAAGTGCTTTCCAGTCCTTGATGCGACCAGAGAACACATCCACAGTTTGCTTTTGAGTGAGTTTTAAAGAGCATCCTGGTTTGTTATATGCAATTGCAATTGTTCCACCTACCATAGGGATTTGAACAACACCACGCTTTACTTTAGACGCCTCTTTTGACGAAATAGGTTCATCGGAGGCAGCAAAATCGACAGTTCCTGCGACATACTGACGGACACCAGCACCAGAACCAACTGACTGATAATTCACACGATTACCAGTTGCCGCAGCATAGTCCTGAAACCAGCGTTGATAAAGAGGTGCGGGGAAGGTAGCACCAGCACCATTCAGAGTCGTTCCTGCGAGTGCGGCAACAGGAGCAGCAACCAGACCGACAGCAATAAGATTTTTGAGTTTCATAAAAAGTGAATAACTACGGAGTAATTCTAAAGTAAAGGAAAGATAAAATCAACTAAGATTTGGTTAAGAGTTTCATAACATAAAAAACCACCCCTTTTGGGGGTGGTTCCACTCATATTATGAGTTGTTTATCAGAAAGTGAACTTGGTTTGAACCACGCCACCCCACTTGCTGCTGTCCTGATAACGCTGATTGTTATCAACGTAGAACAGAGCGGGAGTGATGCTGATGTTATCAGTGACTTGGAACTTATAGAAGAACTCAAGCAGAGTTGCATCATCTACACCACGGGTTTCGGCAGAAGGTGCTTGACCGACAGCAATACCAGCGGCATTACCGGCAACGAAAGCATCGTTCCACTGAAGACCAACGAACCAAGAATCGGAATCGGTAGCATCAGTTTTACCAACCTTGCCACTTACACCGTTGTAACCATAACCAGCAGAGATGGAAGGAATCCAACCACTCTCAGAAGGTTGCCAATAAGCATTGATAGCAACGTTATTGGATTCTTGACCAGCGGCAAGAGTACCATTAGCACCCAGGATGCCGTTGTAGGTGCGAGGACGAGTGCCCTCAGTACCATAACGATAACCAGCAGCAATACCCCACTGAGGAGCGCGATAACCAACCTGAGCAAGGAAGTTAAGAGCACCGTCAGAGTTGAAGACACCAGTTTCACTATTGTCACCATCTTGGGCAACATAATTCATACCAGCAACGAATCCACCTTGACCTTTCTTGGTGGGTTGCTTCCACTGAGCACCGAAACCAGCACCAGTTGCCTTGTTATAGACACCAGGAGCACCAGAAACAGCAAAGAAGTCAAGGATTTCCGACTTATAGGCAGAAGGAACCCATGCCATCTCAGTGTTACGAACCAGAGGACCAGCAGTAAGAGTTACACTCTTAGTAACTGGGAACTGATAGTAGAGACGATCAATAATGACTTGATCGGCAGTAGATTCTGCCTTGTCCAGTTTGAACAGAGAAGAACTAGAACCGAAAGGATCACTACCAAAGTTGCCAGAACGCAAACGAGTGCGGAGCAGATCTTTACCAGTGAACGAAGTATCAAAGTTCAGACGAAGATCATAGTTGAATGCGGTATTACCCACATCAGCACCTTTGTTAGTTTCAAGACCAGGAACTCCACCAAGCATGAAATTGACTTCACCCTTGAGTTTAGTAGTGGTAGAGAATTGTGTTGCTTCCAAGTTTCCAACACGGTTCTCCAGACCATCTACACGACCCTTGAGTACAGCAAGTTCACTCTTGAATTCGTTCAGCAGTTTTTGAAGTTCATCAGTGACTTCAGTTACACGATCCAGGCAAGCATTTAGAAGAGCAGCAGCTTCGAAGCGAGTCATCGCCTGACCACCAACAAAGGTGCCATTAGGATAACCAGCAACGCAACCATAACGCTCTACAAGGTTGCCAAGTGCCTGATATGCCCAATCAGTAGGTTGGACATCAGAGAATTGAGTAACACTAGTGACTTGTTGTGCCGAGGCATACTTGTTGACATCCTCAGTATTGAGTTCTGCAGCATTCACAGCAGGAGCAACAAGACCCAGTGCAACAGGCACGAGCATCAGTTGTTTTAGAAATTTCATATAGTTTGTTAAGAATTACAACTACGAAGTTTATTTATCCCCCTTATAATTTGGGGAAGCGGATACACGGATTTGAACCGAGGATAAAAGTTTGGAAAACTCTTGTGTTGCCACTACACCATATCCGCAATGTTGAGAGTGGAAGGTTTCGCATCCTTCTACTGTATCCCTTATCGGGGTGCCTTACTTTTGGCATCACTCTCAGCGTACTTCCTTCACACCAAGGAATTATAAGACATAATGAGTATTATGTCAAGCCCCCAGCGAGGATTTGCACCCGCGACTATCGCTTACAAGGCGATTATTTTAACTGCTATAACTATGGGGGCAGTAAAGGTCGCTGAGAGTGCCCTCAGCGAACCAGGCACTTGGTTTTAATAAGGCAGGTGAGGTATCTCCTTTCGGTTCCCATTCTCCTTTTACTTTACATACCTTATTAAACTTAGAAGAACCGGACATTTCCAGTCCTTCTAACTGCGTCGGTTGGACTCGAACCAACATACCTTTCGGTGCTTGATTAACAGTCAAGTACGGCTACCATTTCGTCACGACGCATTATCTTTTTTTTCCATTCTGGGGAACAAATGTAGGAACCCATCTACTAAAAGAAGTTACTAAATTAGGTTTAGAATATTGATAACCTGTTATTTCAACAAATTTATCAAATCCAACAGAACAATATAAATTATACCATTCTGTTAATTTAGATTCCATCTCATTTTTTTTACTTATATAAAGATTTTTTTTATACTTATCTTTTTGTCTTTTTTTCATTTCCTTTGTAGGAATCCACCCAGATGGAATTGAATGTTTATAAAATGGTTTTCTTTTGACACAATTAGTATCAGTTTCTTCAACACACCAAACTTTTCCATAATTAGGATTTTTACTACCAGAAACATTATTACTTTGAAACTTTGAGTAATCTTCCCTTAACTTAGAATATTTTCTAGATGTTATGTATCTATTTTGATTTTTAGATTCAGTTTGCATCATAAAAAATGCTTTAACCATTTTATAGTAATTTGGCGTATCTTTATAAATTTTAACTAGCAAAAGATGACAAATAAAATGTTCTCTTGCGGTCAAAATAACTAAATTATCATAATCATCAGATCCGCCCATAGACTTTGGAATAATGTGATGTATTTCACAATATCCTTCTTTTACGATTTTAGTTTTTCTATGTTCTATAATTAAGTTGTAGATTTTTTGATAATTCATACTGTTAATCTAATATAATATTATTTATATAAATTAACAGTTTGCTCCCGCACCTTGCAGGATACACCGCAGATAGGATTTGAACCTATATCGTACATCTTAGAAGGATGGTGCATGATCCGTCATGCTGCTGCGGCAAGGAACCTCCCTATTTGAGCATCGTTGAGAGGCTTGGGAGGGGCAGGACTTACAA
>Ga0315909_10001201_pt1 | contig 34973 bp, 50 predicted proteins | sample LakEriMetagenome_11_FD_203527 | JGI IMG/M metagenome (GOLD analysis project Ga0315909, IMG submission 203527) | Freshwater fungal communities from buoy surface, Lake Erie, Ohio, United States - Buoy 2 MA125 | ecosystem: Environmental > Aquatic > Freshwater > Lake | place: USA: Lake Erie, Ohio... | reverse complement strand
ACGTAAATAGTACCTGATTTAAAGGAACCTGAAGATTGTGGCTGACCTAAACAATCTATCCAATTAAAGGAAGAGTTTATTCCATTTGCTGTTAAATTATAACAGTAACATACAACAGGTTGACAATTTGCATCACTTGTACAAACATCAGGAAGTTTTGTAATCTCACCATCTCCTGCTAAAATCATAACAGTTTCTTCCTGTGCACAAACAAATACTACACCTGTTGTAGTATCAAATATAATTTCCCCATCACAATTGATATATCTATAAGTATATCCTGAGCCATCTAAACGGTGGCAGTAGCAAGTACCAGGTGTAGGAGGTCCGCAAGGTATTGTACTAGAACAAATATCATTCTTTACTATTGTAAAATCTAAATTGTTTGATGGACAAACAACCTTTGGAGGATACATTGCACAAACATAAAGTTCAGAGTTTGCAACCGTAACTATCTGACAGTTACCTGTACAATCAATATACCTAAAATCATTGGTACCTGTATTCTGAGTAATTAAATAACAATAGCAATCAGGCTTAATAGGATTAGGATCAGACATCTCTTGTAAGGTAAGCCAATCCTTTTTTATAGACCACTTTTGCAGCTCATCATCACAGCAAGTTTCTATACCATAACGAATACTTTTCATTACATTATAAACCTGCTCTGAATATTTACAATTTACTTTTTCTACATATTCAGGAGTACAAACCTTTGTAGTATATCCAGGAGCCACTTGACGTTGGAATAACTTAGGAGGATCCGGTTGTACAGGTGGAGGTAAACACTCTTCACAAGTAGTAAAACTTTGTATTACAGGAGACGTAGCTTCTCCACCATTACAGAAATTAAAAGTACAAGTAGGTTCGTAAAGTATAAAAGGATTTACACCTGCTGCAATAGACATTGAGGAATAGTTCTCAAAACCTTGGGCACAGAATCTAGTGAAGCCTTTTCCGGTATTTCCTGGATTAGTTAAAGTAAAGTTTCCTAAACCTAAACCATTTAAATAAGCTAATACTTGGTTTCCTGTAAGATTTGAAGAACTTGTATATACAACTTCATTAATAATTATTCTAACAGTATAAGTAGCTATTGTAGGATTCATCCTAACCTCCCAACAGCAATTTGAAAATTTAGGTGTTTCTGATACAATCCAACACTTGTCAGGACAATGTTCTAAAATAACAGTTTTACCTAAGTATTGTTCAAAGTCGTTGGTTACTGTTATTACATTATTTTCGTCATTACAATCTTCTAACTGATAACAAGTTTTACAATCTCTACAGCCAGAACTAGTACACTCACCACAAGTATTACTGATAGAATTAACAGTAAAAGCATCTGTATAATCTACTTCTTTAAATGTTTTAAATACTGTATAACATCCCTCACGACCATTGATACTACTAATACATGCAGTCTTACCTTCATCGTCATTAGAGAAATAAAAACTACTTACAACAATAGGATCAAACTGTTCACAGCAAGGAACTAATTCCCAATTACAAACAATAGGAGAAGCCGTAGTTACACCAATACATTCAGGAGTACCATCACATAAACTTAATAGTAATCCTGGTGAACAAGTATATCCACTAGTTTGTCCTACTGTAAAATTTAAACCAACTTGGTTAGCACTACTAAAGATAGTATAAGTATCAAGCTGTGCTTGTGAAGTAATAGAAGCTAAATTTGCAGCTACAGATGGTGGGAAGTCGTAGATTTCACAACCAAATGCTGCAGCTCCACCTAAATCATAACCTTCTAAATAAATAGTATTTGTTCCTGCATCTAAAGTCACAGGAAGAATATACCAATAGTTAAAGTTTAAATTTACAGGAGTAGAAAAAGCACCTGCTTGAAAAGCTGTTACTCCGTTTATTCTAAACCTAACATAGTTGTCACCGGCAATACCTATATAGTAAGTTTTAGTTTCTTGAATACTTACGCAAGCTGAAAACCCTATCCATTCATTTAAAGGACTGTTAGGTGGGCATGTCCAAACACCACTATAATTTAAACGACCTCTAGTAGCATCGTTACCCCAAATTGCTGAAGTTGCAGGAATGGTTTGTGTTGCAGGAACAATTACAGGAGTAGGAAAGCTAGTATCTTGAACACCTAATCCTGATGTTATTACAGGCCAAGTATAGTTAGTAATATCAGCTAATACCTTTGTACCAAATGATCCAAAGTTAGGATTGTTAGCTGCTGCACAAACAGTATATAAGTTTTCACTAGCTGTAGCATCTTCTACAGTAACCTTTTGACAAGTACCATCTTCTAGTTGTGTAAACCCTTCTGGACAGGAAGTACATACATCAGGATCAATAGTTGTCCAAATAGCTGAAGGAAAAGATATTGCAGAATCTGAAACAACACCTGTTAGTCCAGAATCTGAGGTTTCTTTAACACTATTCGTTAGTCCTAAGCTATCACTAAAAAATCCATTATTACTATTGTACATGTGTCCTGCTGCATGAGTAGGACCGGAAAGATTATAAGGAGATAAAATAAACCATGAGGCACCAGCATTAGTAGATTTTAATCTCTGACCATATTTACCAAATGCCCAAAGCTCATTATCATTAATCCAAGTAAGATGTACACCACTTTCATTATTAAAGATATAGCTAGGTACAAATGTTAAACCACCATCGGTACTATAGTAAATAGCATTCTTACATACTACATTTATAGTAAGAGCATCTGCTGAAAGATGAATACCATAACATTGTTCTCCGTATATTAGATTAGCAGGATCATACAAAAAGCTTGTAGCAAGATTGCCACCGTTCAAAAGCATCCATGTTGCCCCACCATCATTAGTAGCAAATACATAACTTCTAGTACCTACTACACCAATCAATGGAGTAATAAAGTGTATAGAAAATACAGGAAGGTCTGATAATACTGTAGGGAATGATGGGTTAGTAGGTTGTTGTGGAAGCTGAGTACATAAATTAAAAGTCAAACCTCCGTCTGTACTTTTTGCAACACGACCTTTAGTTCCGCAAACAACAATATTTTGATCATCAATTACACAAACTTCAATCCATGAATCAGCATTAATAAGTCCTACAGCATAGTTACCACCTGGTATTGTCCAAGTAGCACCGGCATTAAAAGAAACATAAATACCATACTTCCCTTCGGTAATACTAGGTACACCTACAACAAATACTTTACTAGAATTTAATGGACTAGTTTCTACATCATACAAGTCTAAAGCCTTAGTAGCAGGAATATTAACCGTAGTCCAAGGACCAACAAGATTGTCTAATCTACGTACGTGTCCGTATGTACCCGATTTTTGTCCTACATAATAAGTCTTACTTGCCATCAGTATTGTGTATTTTCACATGCATTCCTGTGATAATAGGACTATCAGAGGAAGGTGCTACAGGTTTAGGTTTGTGATAATTGGGTCTAACCGTTTGTGGTTGTTTTCCATTTAAGGATACTTCATAAGAAGCTAAGCAGTTTGAACAACATGCTTTTCCATCGGAAGCAGTTCTTTTATTACAACCGCATCCCATTTCTCTTTTACAATTTTGACAGATTGCCATTAGTAGTTGGTTTTACAAGGTGAACAATCGAATTTCTTTAGTCTTTTCATAGCATACTCGTATAGCTGCATACCACGATTAGGATTGTGGCAATACTCTACATACGACTTTGCTGCTTCAAACATTGACTGAATAAGACGAAGTTCAGTCAACTTATCTTTAACTTGAACAGGAGGATCACAATTAGCAAGGTCTAAGTTACAGTAAGCATTCTGTAATAGAACTAAAGCTTGTGTAATTCTCATATGATTATACTCAACAAATACTATATCATTAGGAGATACACTCCACTTTATAATATAAATACCATCAGGAATTTCGGCATACTCCGTACCACAAGAAGAACTTTGCAATTCTAAGTCACAAGCTGTCAATACTAAATTACAGAAACCTGGCTCTACATTTGGAATAGTAACTGAACTAGAAAATCCTGGTACAGATATTTGCAATGTAGGACAAGTAACAGGAATTTCAGCATTATAAACTGATGTATCAATCAGTCTTAGTATGCTTTTATTTGTAGTGCTAGGTGCTTCTAGACTTAAGACGTGTTGAGCCATCGTGATGATTTTAAAAGAAAAAGAGGAAAGGAAAGTTTAGTACTTTCACTTTCCCCTTTTCACTATTATATGTTTAATTAAGGTAGTTCTGGTTGAGCAGGAACTGTCACACACTCTCCACAAGAGAATACTTCAAGTTCTACACAATCACCACAGGCAGTTAACCATGCATTCATAAAGTTTTCAAGTGACGTATGAGGAATAGGAATAGGACCCATACCTGGTACTTGTGTAATAATCTCTAGTGCATACTGATCGTTATCATAAGTTCCAGAAGGATTATTGTAACGAGGTACGTTGTGAAGAATTACGTAACGAGTATAGAATTCAGTTCTACTTACTGCTGAAAGGATTTGGTTACCTTGGGTAATCTCCCTAATCCTTAAATCAGAGTGGAAGAAGTTCTGTAGGTAAGACTCAGATAAAATCAATTCTTTAGCTACAGTATCACCAAAGCCCATTCCTTGACGACCAGGACACTCTGTTACAACACAAAGACCTGAGAAAGTACAAGGATCCCCATTTTGATCAACTTCAGATGCAAGAATCTTTAAAGGCTCTTTCATGAAGAAGTCAGTAGGTTGGAATGTACAATCTTGGAACACAGTGTCTACATAAGCTCCGAATAAACGAACACCTGCACATGCTCCAGGAGTATGTCCTGTAGATACGTAGTTATTCCACCACTGAGATTCAGTTACAGGATTTCCATCAGGGTCAACAGTCTTTCCTGGAGGGAACCAAGCTACACCTGATTCATCATAAACTACAGGATAGATAAAGTTCTGTAAAGGAACTTTGTCAACAATCTGTTCTGCAAATCCTCTCATAACTAATGTAGAATCTACAAAGTTAGGGGAGATAGGAGGGGTTTGATCATTGCAACATCCTGTATAGTAATAGATATTCCAATAAGCATTGTGGTTTAAGAATCTAAGTGCAGGAGATCCTTTAACATCTATACGGATATAGTAGGTCTCATCACACAAGAATTCTTTGCAACAGTTTTGTCCAATACCTGCTGTTACTTCAAATACAGGTTGTACTGCAACTCCTAAACCGTTTCCAGGTAAATCTGTAACAGGAGAGATAAGATCTCCAGTAGTATAACCAGAACCTGCATTTACAATATGTACATTAAGTACTTCTCCACCACTTACAACGATATTTACGATAGCACCATCTACACCACCACCTAACAATACGTTTTCGTAAGTACCATCAGCTAAGAAAGCACCATCGTTATCGATAACTAATGATACAATGCTATCATCAGTATATGGAGTATTTCCAATACTTACAACAGTTTGCTGTGGCAAACATGGATCTACACGATAAAAACGTGTGATGTGTTTAGGTTTAATAATCTTTGATTTGTTAGATTCTTTGTAACCACCTGCAAACGGACCAATTTTGTCGTTTGTCAAAAGTGATGCAGAAGCTAACACTAGTGGACAACAATTGTTTCCTGATAAACCTGCTTGGTTTACAAGTGTCCATGTGTTAGGATCGAAGAATCCAAAATACCCAGGCTTTCCTGTAGTCTGAGATAGTTTAGCCAACTGAATAGTTGGAGTTCCTTGTGTCAATACAAACCCATTATTTGTTGCAGGGTTTGATGGAACCGGAGATCCAGGAGTAACGGTGTCTCCTGTACCTAGGAACATTTTGTGAAAGGCATGATTAAAATACATGTTTTTTCTTTTTTAGGTTATTATTAATTTACTTTTACTGCTACAAATTTAGTTATTTTGTTCAATTGACAAAGTATTTCTTTGAATTTGTGAAATATTTTCTGTGTCACCTGCAATTATCTTAGAAGCTTCGTCACAAAAAAGCTCTACCAAATCATCTTTAAACTCACATTCTATGTCTACAGGACTGGCTACTAAAGTGTAAGGATCCACACAGCCTGCTATCTCTATACGTCTAGGCTGTCTATAATACGTTAAAGTTGGGGGCTCTACCTCAAACTCACCATTAGTGTATATCCTTATAACATTATCTTTTATTGTACAAAAGGTTTCACCCCATTCGAAGTTAGGCTTTTTATTATAATCTCTTAATAATTCAGGTACGTTACCTTCTTCTGCTAAGTAGATAACTAGTGGTCTAGAATTACAACAATCTGTTTTAGCATCCGCATCTATTCTTTTCCATTCAAAATAATTTGTAGGAAGACTTGTACCTACCTCTACATAGGTACCTCTATCTATTAATGTGATATTTCTATCGTCAGTAAGCAACACTTGTAAATCATCAATTCTTCTTTTAGAACCTTCGTCACCTGTACGTGTTTGGTTTGTTCCTAAAAGATTCCTACGACACCATTCAGTCATACCTTTATTAAAGGCTTCTACAAACTGCCAACATTGAATATTATCATAGTCATTACTAGATAACTTTTGCAGACGTTCTTTTATTTTTAGTACAACCGTTGTATTATTCATATTATCCTGCCATTTCGTTATCTAAGAAACGTAAAGCTAATTTATCTTCTCCAAATGCAGATAACCTATCTATCCAATTCTGCATCTTATTATGTTCTTCTACCTGCTCTTTTAAATATATCTGACCTAAAGTATAAAGCATGTGATCATTAATGCTTAAAGCATGTGTAGATAAATCTTTAATTTGGGTAGTTACTTCTATCTCATGTTCGTAGCTCTTCTTAATAATCTCAGGCAAACCTGAATATACTTGTGAAGGAGCCTCTAACATTGGTGTGATAGGTTGTACTCCCATAGATAAAAGATATGTACGAGCATCGTTTGCATGTAGCATTTCTTCATCTGAATATTTTTTCCAAAGTTTTCCTGCTCCTAGGTATCCTTCATTTTCTAACCACATAGCCATTGATAAATAGATACGTGCAGAGTATTCTTCTTGCTGAACACGATAGTTTAGGTATTGCTCACATTCTTCTGTAAGCAAAGGGTTTCTACCTTTAGAGTTGATAGTCTGAGGTTTACCTGCACTAGCATCTAACTTAGGTGTAGCTACAGACGGACGTTTTAATAGTTTAGGCTTTTCCATAATTAACAACCTCTTTTCATCATACCACCTTTTTTCATCATAGGCTTTTTAGATCCACCTTTTTTCATGATGAACTGAGAGCCTGAGCCTGGCATCATTGGTTTTAGTTTTTTAGTTGACTTTTTCATATTAACATTTCCATTTACGGAGTGATTTGTTTATTCTACTATTTGGATCGTTAGCTGTTTTAGAGCTAGTAAGCTTCTTCTTCATACCCGACATTCTAGCACAAAAGCTTTTCTTTCTAGAACCTCCTTCAGGTTGAGGAGCTTTTAATCCAGGTTTTCCTGGATTAGCTCTATTATAAGATGCACGTCCTTTAGCATTAAGTCCTCCACTAGGAGACTTACCTTCTTTTCTTTGCCATGCCGGTGACTTTGCCATAACTAGATGTTTTAGTTTTTATAGATCCTCCTTTTCTTTTAAGATCCTTAACAGGTATAGAATCTGCAGAAATTCTTTTAGCTTTACCTTCTGCTATTTTCCTAGCTGCAGCTATATCAGGAGAAGATGCTGAATAACCTCTTTTACCTTTATCTGTATTATAAATATCTGTGTAAGTATAAATACCATCTTTTTCATACAGCCCTTTTTTTACTTGGCCATCTTTTTGGTATTTCTTTAATTTTCTAACAGTTTTCATATTACTTCTTTTTTCCTTTGTATTTATAATCAGGGTTATCCTTGTGCCACTTTTTAGTAGATGCTACACCTTGTGCTACTGTCTTTGCTCTACCTATCTTAGTTAAGTTTATAGTATCCCATTTACCTTTATCTTTAGTAGGATGGTTTACCATAATATCACCAGGCTTTCCTTTACCAATCTTATTAGTCTTTTTATAGACTACATGCTTCTCACCACCTGCTGATACCTTAACTTTCTTAGCCATTACTTTTTCTTTTTCACAGATCCTCCTGTTTTTTGACCTGGCTTCAAGCAACCATGAGGTCCACAAGCCCCTTTAATAGCAGGTATAAATCCACCACCACCACTAGACTTTCTACCCATTTTATTAATCATTTTTTGGAAAAAGCCTGGTCCATACTTTTTACCTTTATGCATTTCTGCTAACTCTTCTTTAGAAAACTTTCTAGTTTGGTAAGCAGGAGGATTACCTGCAGGCATAGTATCTTTAGCAGTTTTACTCATTACATCTGTAGGAAGCATCATAGCTCCTTGCCATTCACCATCTTTTTGATATTTCTTTTTTGGGTTGTTATAAGCTTCTGCAGCTTTAACAAGGAATTTACCTGAAGACTTTTTCATTTTATTTAGATTTTTTCTTTGCTTTTACACTACCACCTTTTTTCTTTCTTACGGTGTCTAAGATAGGGAATGGTTGTATGTTATTATAACCATCAACCATTTTACCTAATAGTTTACCATTTGAACCTGTCTTTGCCATAATGCTTATTTTTTATTGTTATTACTTGTTGATTTCTTTTTTGCCATAATGCAAATATATTTTATTTTGTTGAATTTATATTAATGTCGTAATAAAAACTATCAGTATCTTCTGTAATCCATTTATTAGAATAACTTTCTACACTTTCTAAATGAGCATCTACTTTTAGCTGTTTCAACTCCATTGGAAACTCTTTTGTGACAAAATTTGAATCTCTCCAAAATATCCTGTTATTAGGTTGACACATTAAGTAACCATCATCGGCTATTAATAGATGCCCACACTTATAATCTGAGGGCTCATCTGAATATCCGTTTTTGTACCAATCTACAGTCATTAGATATGTGGCCCAAACCTTAGCACCATCTTTAAGAACTACCTGACAACGTTTGTCCATTAAGTATTCATAGATAATAACAGATACATTTTCTGAGAAACAATCCCACAACTGCTTAAAATGTGAAGGAACGTCTTGGTCTGGTATTTTAAAAAAGATCTCGGATATAGGTACCCGAGATCTCAACATTCCATAATCTGTCATAACATGGAAGGTTAGTATCTTCCCCATTATTGACTGAATAGCAAAAGCATAAACTTGATGATATTCATTATTGTCTTCTTCTTTCTTTGTAAAGTGGGAAGCTCTTACTAAACACTTAAAGAGTTTTATATTCTCATTAAGAACAGCCATTATTTTTTCTTAGCTGTCTTTGCAGAGTTTACAAATGCCTGTTTTGTAGGAGCACCTTTAGTACCTGGCTTTCTCATTTTCTCACCGGAACCTGCTGCTATCCTTTTACGTTTAGCATGTATCCGATCATATAGTCCTGGTTTTGCCATTACTTCTTAGGTTTTACTTTTATGTTTTTCTTTTTAGCCTCAGATTCAGCAAATTCTTTTTTAGCCTTATATGCCAAAACACCTCCTGTAGCTGCTGTACCTCCGGCTATAGCACCTGCAGTACCAAATACTTGCTTTACAGGTCTTTTAGTAATCATAGCTTTACCAACTTTTTTTACTATTCGTCCTAGCTGTGCTTTAGGTAATTTCTTTGCCATTATCTTCCTTGACCTCTATATTGTTTAGTAGCTTTGTCTTTTGGAGACTTTCTTTTTTTAGAAACCCCTACTTTCCTTTTCCCGAAGGTTAGTTTAGTAGAGGTTCCTTTTGCTGATATCTTTGCCATTATCCTTTAACTCTTTTAAGGTTTGGATTAGCTCTTTTAGCTGCAGCCGAAGCTTTACGAGTAGATGCTGCTAAGATTGCTCCTGCAGATTTCTTACTTACCCCTTGTTTTTTAGCTATAGAGGATTGTACTGCTTTGAAACCAGGATGTGCTGAACCACCTTTTTTAAATACCCCACGTCCTTTAAGAACATCGGCTCTAGTAACTTTACCATCACCGGTTAAATCTGGAAAGCTCCCACCTTTTTTATAACTCCCACCCATCTTCTTAATAGACGGTGCTTTATCAGGCCTAGGATTTCTTATATAGTTATCCACAGGTTTTGTGATATTAGGTTTTGGGATATTAGGTCTTTTTGTAGGAGTTCTAGATGGTACAGCTTGTGGATAAAGAGGTTTAGTCTTTGTAGTATCTCCACCATTAAGGTACATACCACCCATCTTTTTCTTAGGAATTAAGTTAGACTTTACACCTTTGTCAGCTTTGTCTATAGCTTTAAAACGTTCTTTAAGACGAGCTCTTTCAGCCATTTCTATACCTTTAGAAATCTCATCATCAGAAATATTGACAGTTTTTTTAAATAAATTTTTAACTATTTTACCTTTTTGTGCTCTCGGTAAGGACTTGTGTCTCATAATTATTTCTTTTTCATTGATTTAACCATTCCACCTTTTTTCTTGAAGATAAGACCCTTACGAGTAGTAGTAGATGTATCTTTAATACTAGGATTCATCTTGTTAGCCATATCACCAGTTTTAACTGTTTTTTTAACTAACAGTCCACGGGCACTAGGTTTTTTAGGTTCGTTAACATTACCTCTTACCTGATATTTTTTCATAGTAGACCCACCTTTCTTATAATCCCATTCCATTTCTCTAGTAGGATAACCTTGTGCTTTTCTAATTTTATCTCCTAGTTGCTTAAACTCTTGTGATTTGGTAACATTAAAACCTCTTCTTTTATATCCTTTTGAAGTTTTAGCATCATAGTCTGATTTATTAAATTTATCAACTTCGTTCTTTAATGAATCACTAATAATATAAGCTCTTCTAGCTATATCTTTTTTTCCTTTAAAATATGGATCAGTATCAGCACCAAATGCTTTACCATAAGGATTTCCTACTTGACCTTTTTTCTGATATTTTTTTAGTTGCTTTTTCATAATTATTTCTTTTTAGATTTAGACATTTTACTTTTAGTTACTCCTTTTGCTGCTGGGTTAGCATTCGTAGGAGGTGCAATCTTACCACCTCTGTAGGTAGTAGGAGTTTTGTTAACTGTGGCATTAGGGTTTTTACCACTCTTATAGATAGTCCCCTTTTTAAGAGCATAAACCTTTGGGTTGATGTTTTTTGTTTCTTTCTTTAACATGGTTATTTATTTTTTAATTGTTTTTACTGTTGCCAATAGTCTTCTACAGCATTATGTAAATCTTCTAGGATTTTGCTGTTGATTGGGTTTTTCATAAACTCCAAACACTCTACTTGATTTCTACCCATCATAGAACCTGATTTGTAATGATAGAATAACCCATCACCACGAAGCTCTATAAACTTAAGATAGGCCGCATCTCTAAAAATAGCTTTTACCTTTAACTCTGTTAAGGTCATTTTAGAAGTGTTTATGAAAACTTCAGATGCACGTTTCATACTCTTCTCACTACCTAGTCCGTTTATAAATCTATCACACTGTTCATAAAGAATATCTTTAGGAGTGTTTAGTTTATACTGGATAGAGTTTGTATCGATAGACTTCATGATATAGAATAGTTTGTCACTACTTGAATCATAAAGTTTTTGCAATTCTCCAAGAGCTTTGTTACGAAGTTTCTTAGGCTCCATCTTAAGACTGATAGTATCTACTATTCTATCTAAGTAAAATTTAGGAGGTACAGGACGTGACCTAGCATCTTCATAGCTTTTGGCAATCATGATAAATCCACCGGATTCTATTGCTCTAACCTTAATAAGATCTCTAACATCTTTCTCAGGATCTAATATTACAGGTTCGTTACCACATGCAAGTTCTATTGTTCCCCAAAATTCTGAATTGTTAGGCTTACAAAGTACTGTCTTTGCCCAAAAATCTTTGTCGTTTACATCAAGGATGTTAGCTGCTAATTGCTGTTCAATTAAAGCTACATCTCTTCTGATTTCCATAACTCTTGCTTCCCTTTCTTTAGGATCTTGAATTAATTTAATCTCTGGTGCAAATTCATTAAGACCATTGATGAATCTTAATACACCATTTTGTTGTAAACATGTTAAACTTTCTACCTGTTTTACACCATCAAAAACTACTTGATTGTAGTTTTCTAATCCCATGTTTTTATATTCAGGATCTATGTATGGCATAATTCTGATTGTTCCAGACTTCTGTGAAGAAGGTAGTTCTACTACTGACGATTGTGTTGTCATTGCTATTTATTTGTTGGTTTGTTGGTTTAGTGATTTTAAAAAGACAAGGCACCTTACGGGGTACCTTGCTTTTTGTGTATATATATATGGATTATAGAGAGAATCCGGTGATTGGGTTCTTCATTACAATCTTCAATACTTTGGTAGGGTCTTTTACCCAAATTGCAGGGAAACGTTGTGTCATAGATACACGGTATCCGTTGAAACGTCCTGATGATTGGAATCCTGACTCACGGCCCATATAATCCATGGTACCGTTTTCATACCACCAACGTAGTTTGTTATCCCACTGAAGCTTTAACAAGAAGATGTTATCTGAACCTGAGTCAGTAACGTCGAAGATAATAAAGCTATAAGATGATAGAGGGAAACCATCGATGATTGGATTCTCAATGTCATTCTGATGAATGTTATCGAAAGCAGGATTGATAACAAACTTCACATTTGCCAAGAATGGAATTGTGTAGCTTGTATATGCAAATCCAAAGTTCAAATCCATAGCATTAGTACCTGTGATTGCTCCGATACCTGCATTTTGTGCAGCTTGTACCTGAAGACCTGTACTAGATACTGTACGAGCAATAGCTTCGTTGATAAGCTTCATACCGCCTATACCTGTTTGAACAATAAGCTTACGACCAGGATCTGGACCTTGGAATTCTACACGACCTGCATAGAAGTTATAAATCTCAGCTTTGAACATATCAAGATTAAAGTTAATCTTGTTGTACACTCTCTTATAAGAAGAGTCAAGCTGCTTCCAAAGACCTACAGTAAGACGAATATCATCTGGACCATCCTGACGAATTCTTCCTCCTTTACCCCACATTAGGTAAGTTTCGATATCACGTGCAATCTTAGAAAGGTGTGCAGCTTCTAGTTTGGTGATAAGAGCCTTGCTCAAATTACCATTAGCAATAGCACCTTTTACATAATCAGCACCCATAGTTCCAATCATTTTCTCAATAGAGTTAACAGAAGGATCTATGTTTTTGTCGAATGATCTCCAAATTTCTACTACAGGGATAGTACCTTTTGCAGTCATACCACCTTTTGCCATAAGTTCTGCACGGCTAGAGATAGAATATTCTACGTTAGCTTCTGCACCACCTACGAAGTTGTAGTATTCACGGAAACCAGTTCTTACTTGGATATCCGCAAATCTCTCACCATATTCTCCACGAGCAGATGCCACACGGAAAAGTTTAGTTTGAGGTGCTAAGTATTTGTTATCCAAATATTTGAAGCTATCATTGTTCACAAGCTGAACGGTATACACGAAACCGTCACCAAGTGTTACAACATCTACATCAGGAACAATGTACATTTCAGCTCCGTTATACTTGTCAAAAGTGATAATGTCGGTGTGACCGAATTCTCTCTTGTTAACTTTGATACGGAATGTTGTACCATCGATACCTTTTGTCAGATTTCCTGGCTCGATATCTTCAATAATGTAAGGAAGATCGATAGAAATAGGCAATTGCCATTTCCACTCTCCACGTACGTTGTCAACCATAATGGTATTCTTACCATTAAAGCTAGACATTTGATACAAAGGCATTTCCACTTTTTGTGTCATTGCCCAGATGTCAACCGGACCCATATCCATAGGTTCGGCATCCTTCAGTAGATTCTTAAGGTGGTACGAATCCAGGTGCGAACCTGCAGTGTACTCGTTATCCCTCATGAATATACCATTGTTTAGAACAGGTGTGCTCATGTTTGTTTGTTTTTGTTATTTGTTATTTGTTAATACCGTTTAAAAAAGTTATTCCTCTGTAACTTCGGCTGTTGTCTTCCTCTTCCTTTTTCTTGCTCTTCTTCACGGACACTAGTCGTAGTCTTATTTGCTTGTTCAGTCTTTAACATTCTTACGGTTTTTTCTGCTTGGGTATTACTTCCTATCTGTCTTACTTTTGCTTTATAACCATCAGGATCAGCAAGTAACCAAAGTGCTTCTGCTATCAAATCGTGACGTGGCTCTACGTATTGGTACTTTTCTATAAGGTGTCCAAACAAGTTTGTAGGACGACCACTTACAGATGGGTAGTTATTTTCTAAAAGACCAGACCATAAAAAGTTCTGTGTTTTACGATCTAGCTTTACCCCACTAAGCTCACCTCTATCTAAAGTGCTAGCTAATGTATCCATATAGTTTCTAGCAGCTTCGTCACGTTGCCTTTTAATAGCTTCTTGTTGTTGCAGCTTCTGTGCTATAATCTGATCTTGCATTTGGTCCAACTTCGGTTTGAACTTTTTAGCTTTGTTTTCTAAATCACCTCTGTCTTTCCAAGCATTGATTTCTTCTTCGATATCTTCATCATCTCCAAAGTTTGTAGCACGAAGGTACTCACGGCAAGCAATTTCCTGACCTCTTTCGTCATCGATAGGTATTTGCTTTACCTCTTCAGTATGTGCAAGAACTTTAAATAAATGCTTTAAATCTGTACCACCATCTGCTAGGTATTTACCTGCAACTTGAAGTTCTTCTGGTAAAGAAGTCCAAAAGTCTTTAGATACTGTACCTAAAGCTTGTTCTTCTTTTGCTTTTAAATTAGCATCTAAAAGTTCTTCTATATCTTGTACAGAATAATTTTCTAAAGGAGTATCATCATCAAATCCTACAATCTTACCATCGTCCATCATCTTTCTAAGGACGTTGATCATTGTACCCTTATTCATCTTCTGTTTCTCATCTTCATGTTTTACAGAAGTTGTAGGGTTAAGGATTTTATCGGCCTCCTCTTTTGTTGTTTCAATATTTGAAGGAACGTCTTCTTCTTCTGTTTCTTCTTTTTTGCTTTCAGGTTTTGATATTGAATCTAAAACCTTAGCTACTGGGTCTGCAGTTGAAAAGAAGTTTTCTTTCTTTTCTTCTCCTGTTCCATCGTCAGATGTCATTATACTATCTGTCGATACCCCTGGAACTCCTAGAATCTCATCTATCGTTTTAGAATCTAATTCTACGGTTGTGTTGGTTGTTGTTTCTTTTGCCATATTTTGTTAAGTGTTGGTTGACTTACAATTACGAGTTCAAATATAAAATATAAACTTTTAAAGTTTACAGGTTGTTAAAGTTCTTTACAAAGTTTTTGACATATTATAACTAACCTTTTTTCTTTTTCTCTTGCTTTTTCTGATTTTGAGATTTTGCAAGGTTTTCTACATCGTATTTATTTTTGTTTTCCTGTGCTATTTGTAGGTCCATATTCTTCATCTGCAATTGAGTATTTAATTTTTCTCTTTCCATCATTTGCATTTCTCTCTCGTTAGTCTGTCTATTGGTTTCTTTTTCTCTTTGTAAGCTCATTGTGTCTTGAAACTCTTCACTGTTTCTAATACGTTCCATCTCATCTAAGTAATCACTCTGCATGTTTTTATTAATATCAACCATAGCACCCATACCTGCAGCACGTATCTCAGCTATTAGAATATCTTTTCTTCTATTCTTTTCATTCTCCATAGCTTGATGATCCATTTGTAATTTCCTGTCTTTTTCAGCAGCTTCTATTCTCATTTGTTCTAACTGCTGTTGTTGTTGCTGTTCTTGTTGCTTTTGTTGCATAGCTTTTTTCTCCATGTCTTTCATTACATGGTCTATCTCAGCTAAAGACTTAGACTGCATGATGTTACCTAAATCATAAAGACTAGCACCAGTAGTATTATTGTTTACTGCTAATTGTTTAAGTTGTTCTACTAAAGATCTATAATCAGCTTTTGTAGTACAATATACATTGATATCTGACAACAACAGTTGTGTACCGTTTATCTCAAAATTTACTTTCTCATCTAACGTAGTCATATACTGCAAACGTAATGATGGATTAGTAGAATGATAATATTGAGCAAGGTCTGTTCTCATCTGATGTACTCTAGGCATTAGGTAATCTGAGTGTTGTATAAAGTACATTTCTGTCTGAGCATAAGAAGCTGAGATAGCCTGCTCTACTCCTGTAGCTGTTTGTGTTTGACCTATCTGCTGACCTAATCTTTGTGGAGTAATACCTATTACCTCATAAGCTTGTTGTTTAAAATAATTAGCAAGCTGAATTCTAGACATTAACCTTTGTGTCTGCTCTAACGGAAGCACCTGAAAATGATTAAAGTTTACACCATTTTCTGTATTCGTAAGAGATGTATCTACAGGAAGAATGCTAAAGTCTTTCATAGCTGTGTAGGCCTTAGCATAATTGTTCTTGCCCCAATCTTCTCCTAATGAGTGTTTAGGTAATACGTTCTGATCTAATAGAATAACTGTACCTAGTTCATCCACCAATATATCTGCAATTTGGTTATTAACCATGTTGTAGGATACTTGGAAAGGTTTCATCAAGTCTACTAAGGACATAGACTTAGTATTTCTATCAGAGAATATTGCACCTTCCACAGGCAACTTACAACCATACAAGGTTTTATCTCCTTTAAATTGAAACTTTAAAGGCCCTGGCTTATTTTGATTAATACCTATGTACATTGGATTTACCCCACCCGGATTACTCATACCTAACATAGAAGGTCTATTAGGACCTATCTTTGTAACACCCCAAGTTTCGTTAATCCATATCCAGTCAATATGTTCACCAAATACTAGATTATCTCTAGTCTTGTTTTTAAATACTGCGGTGTTATATACAGGCTTGTCGTGAACAACATACTCTTCACTGACAATATCTATAATAACATTACCTACTTCGTCTATTTTTGTAAGGTGACCAACCTTTCTTTGTGATTTCCAATAAGATGTTGTAACACGTATTAGAGAAGCCATTGACCAATCAAAGGTACTTTCACTCTGACTAACTACAGCTTCTACTACATCAGGACCATATAATCCTCCCTCCCAAGTAGACATAAACTGTCTCCATTCTAATGAAGGCCTGTTAACATTCCAATCATGAGATTTGGTAGCATCGTAAAAAGACCCATCATTCTGATAACCTGCAACTGGGTATATGGCAGACTTAACAGGATAGATAGCTTCTATAGCCTTTTGCTGCTCTTCGGTAAGAAGCCATCCATACTTATCAATAACATCAGAGATAGTCATCAAGTCTATCTTTCCTACCCAAGCACCATCAGAAACATATCTAACTTCTGGTGACTTATAGTAAAACACTAATGCAGGATTCCACAGCTCAACATCATAATCATCCTCTAACATCTTAAAATGCCAAAACTCTCTATCCGTAATAAGCATATCACGGAAACCTCTTTCTTCTAACTCATCTATTCTAAACCTTTCAGCATCTACTTTATATTGGTGAGATGCCCATTGTTCACCCATACTTCTATAATTCTTGCTAAAGAATTTTTCTATTTCTGGTAAACCCTTAATCTTATCTTCTGATAATTCCTGTTGAACTTGCTCTTGCATTTCAGGATCCTCAGGATCAATACCTTGTTCTATTAATTTCATCATCAGCTTTTGTTGTGCTCTTTGTACAAGAACACTTTCAACTTGCTGACGTTTCTCTTCTAACATAGTGTTATAAGATTCATCATCAACACTTTGGAAACTAACGGATGTGTTTCTTTTAGCAAATTCTGCACACATTACATTGATTACATTTGGTATAATCGGATAGAATTTGAGCTCTAATGCTGCTATATTTTCTACCTGTAAGGTGTCTATAACTTCCCTATAATCATTATCTGAATCAGGAATATAGTCTGTTCTATCTATAATACCTTTAGCTAACTTATAGTTCTTAAGTATCTTTCTAGCATTTCTAGATATTTGACGAATACCATTCCATTCTAACCAATCAGCTACCCATGCCACCCACTTGTCATCCTTTTCTTTTCTAGGTAAAAACTGAATAGGTTGTGTTAATGTCGTATTGATTCCTCCAAGTTCTGCTTTGGCACCACCCTTTAGATCTAAGGCATTAAGAATTTTCATATTATCTTATATTTTTAAATGGGTTTTTTCTTATTGTCTGCATACCTGGGACGTTGGTTTTCCCAATATTTCTAAACATACTTTGAGCAAATTTAGTATTTTTGTTGGTAGGTACAGTAGTTGTCTCCTTAAAAGTCAACATTTTACGGTTTGCTTGCTGTACTTTTGCAAAGGCTATAAGAGCTGCTAAGGATACTAACCGGTCAACGTTGATTCCCTCTTGATAGTTTTCCATCTCTACCATAGCCATTACATCAGGTATTCTTTCTATTCCAAACACAGTTCTTTCTACACCTTTCATCAACTCTTCTACGTTTGTTTCTTCAACTAAGTATTCTATTAAATAGTTAAGAAGATGGTCTTTGAATAACCTACCTGTGTTTCTCCAGCCATATTCTTGAAACACACTAGCATTTGCATGCAGGTCTTTTAAGAATAACATTTGTGACTTAGGTACTAAAAATCTTTGTTTGTTCCTATCAATCATATAGGTGATGAAAGATGGAATATTGTTCTCTACAACTGTCCAAGCATTATAGTACTCAATAATCAATTCTAACATTTGATGAGTACGTTTAATATCGTCAAATCTACCACACCACCATGCAACTATCTTATCTGGTTCTACAAATGTTTGCTGTTCCGAGCCATCTTGTTTTTGTACCTGTCTAGGATTTTTGTAAACATAAATAGAACATAATGATTCTGATGTAGTAGTTTTACCTTCTCCTACAGGATCGACAGAAGCATAATACAAACCAAATGGTGGATCTTTTATTGGACGTTCGTGTATTACAAATACACCACCTTTGTCAATCTCATTACTTACAATTGGAAACTGTCTAATAGGAACTCTAGGAGTCTCCCTCACTTTAATTTTACCATCTACATCTTTATATATATCTACATACTCTAAAGAGTATTCTTTGTCTTCAATTCTTTTCTTTTGCTCTGCTACAAGGTGGCTAGGAAACTTAGATTCTTTTCTAAACTTAAATGCTTCCTCAATATTTATAGGCATCTGAGAGATACGTAGCTGATACTTTTCAGGAGTAAGGTCTTTCTTCCATTGTTTCCTCATCTCTAAAATAGAATCTAAAGCATCTCCTACCATAGAGTTACCATACTGATCTATGTATGGTTGCATAGACCATTGTTCTGGTATAAACAATCCACTCTTTCCTGTAGTACCTTTATTATCTATCAAATCTGTATAAACAGGGTATATGTCATTAGCTTCGGGATAGATAGTCATATTCTTTAATGGTTGACAATCATCCAATTCACCCACAGACCCTGCAGCTATAAACATACCTGTAGTCATAAGTCCTGAGGTCATAGCAGGTCTTAAGAACTCAAATGTTTTATCCATGCTTGGAGCAATCCCTGCTTCCTCATAAAAGAAGTAACTTGTTTCTCCACCTACACCTTGTGTGTCAGACTTTTCAAAAGAAGTTCCTCTAAGCACACCTTTCAAACCCGATTCTACCCAACGTCCATTAACCTTTTGCCTATCAATCTGTTTCCATTCAGGATATGCACCAGGAGTAAAATCCCTTGTCCAAGCTGTATTCTTATTTAAGAAGTCTTTGTACTCATTCATAAAGTTCCAAGTCTTCTTAACGTACGCAGATGTACTAGCACCCATCTGAAGTATCACACCTTCTTCAAACCAAATCTGATTAAGTAACTTAGCTGAATGGTAGTATGAAGAGGCTATCTGACGTTTCTTAGTTATGGCTGCATGCTTATAATGTAACTCGGCTAGAAGCTCATACAAAGCCATATGGTACTGAGCATCCCTTACATCAGGAAAGTCAAACTTGCCTGTCTCCTTATTCTTAATAGGAAGGAAGTTTAACCACATGTAGTACTCACGGGGTAGAAACCATACATTATCGGCCCCGGTGGCACTATTTGTATTTCTAAAGAGTACTCCTGTACGACATCTGGTTTTTTGCTCGTTCCAGTATGTGATAAAGTCTTTAGTTCCTCTAGGAAAGGAACAATAATACTTATTTGTTCTGTATGTTCTAGCTTGCTCGTTGAATATGTGAGAAGTATCGTCGAATCCATATTTACCTGGTTCTTTAAATAGTTTAATTAAAAAGTCTCTAAACTCAGAACGACTACTAAATTCTGTAGTCGTCCACGTACCCTTATCCCATGTAGGTATAGATATAGGTCCTTCGGCTATCATAGATCGTAGGCCTTGTCTTTACCAGCCCATGTTACAACCTTATTCTCTTCATCAAAGTCTGATTTTATCTTTTTAAAAGAATCTCTAATACTACCATAGTTTTTAGCAGCATTAATAATTTGGGTAAGATTTCCGTCCTTTCCATCAGAGATTTCAGCTTCATCAAAATAATCACTAATCTTATCTAAAGCATTAGACAAAGAATGATACATTCTAGAGATAGGTGTAGAATACATTTTAGCACATTTATCAATGGCTGTTATAATATCTGCATCATCTAAAGAAAAGTCTATACCTAAATCTAAAGCTATTAACTCCGACTTTTCTGAAGCAGGAATATTGCTATATGGATTTTCGTGTCTAGGATATGACATATAAAAAACATAGGATATAACCTTTATAGCATTATCCTGATATTTGTCTACTAAACATTTTAAAAATTGTAAGTTATGACAATGGATTGTAAGTGATATCTTACCATCTTCATAATCTATTAGTTTTACAGCATCAATCATGTTTTAATATTTCTTTTAGTTGAACAATTACATCTTTAGAATCGTGACCATTCCATAAACTTTTGGGAACAGTACTAGCAAATTTACAGAAACTCCATAGAGACATTGGTAAATGATATGTTATCTGCATAAGCTTTTTCTCACTAGGAGGCATGTAGTCAATCCCTAGTACAAACCAACGATTAGTATTTTTACCATACTTATCCCTCACAGATTTCCATACGTATGCATTATTTTCAGAGAACAATCTAGCTACTGTTATAAATAACAAGTTCCTATGTTCATATAGTTCTGAGAATGTGTGATAACCATCTGAAATTTCAGCAATAGATATCTTCTTTGACTTATGTAGTTCTTTTAAAAACTTACTTAGTTCCTTTTCCATAAGTTTCCTGTTCTGTGTAAGTGGTTGTTATAACAGGCTCTGGTATTACATATTCTTTAATATTCCAAAACCATCTTGCTTCAATATCCATTACTTTTGTTTTTTTAAATATTTAATCATTGCTTCTACCTCTTTACGATAATATGTCAACTCGTAAGGTACAACTTTTTCTGGGATTGGATTACCATTATCATCTGTACAAACTATAGGATAGCCATAGTCATCAGTACCGCAGTTCTTAAAAGTAATATGATGAATCCATAACTTACCAGGTTTATACAACGGATTATGTTTAAGTATCATATAAAGATAAGTACTTAATTGTAATCCATAATGTACAAGGTGGCAATCATCTAAATGCTGAATAGGTTTAGCCATTTTAGAAACAGTACCATCCCAAGACTTAAAACCTGCTGTTGTAATTTCTTTATTAGTTTTATAATCGAATATATCTATAGTATCTCCTATAACTTCTACCCTATCTGATTGACCACATATACCTATAGATTTTAGATACATAAAATGCTCAGGATAAATACCTTCTGACAAACGTTGTTCTGGAGCAATCTTTTCCTCAATATTTTGAAGAGGTTTAATAATAGGTACAGGTCTCCCTGCACGATTAATTGTTTCTACGTCACAGATATCTTTTTCTCTTTCTTTATGATACCATGTTCCAAGGTCTGTAGACCTTTTGGTTTCTCTCTCCCATATTTCACGAATCTTTTCGGGAGGAACTTTATACCACTTAGAACGAGGGTTTTTACTAGACTTCTCTGACCTTTCCACAGGGTCAAACTTAGGTTTAAATAATCCTACAAACTTGGTTACGGAAAGCCAATCAATCCTTTCATTAGGATCGATGCTTTCGTATGTATGATTTTCTTCCCTAAATCTGACTGCCATAATATTAATCGTGAGGGTTTAGACCTATCTTATTATTTATTTCTACTTCTTCTTCATCTGTTACAAATCTATCCCAACGTTTATACTCAGGATCGGGACAGTATTCTGAAAGACTTCTTAGCTTCCAAGCTAACTTACAACCACAAAGTCCACAACAAGGTTGTGTTCCTGGTACTACACATTTATCATCCGTCATACTAAGATGAGGACACTCCATGCATTTTACCAATCTTTCAGCTGCTATTTCCTCAACATCTTCTTTTTTAAAGATATTGTTTTTAATACCTTCCAGTATACTTTTTCTGTTTTTCCAAATTCGGTGTATATTTCCCATAACGTTTTTCCATTACTTTAATAAATTTTTCTTTATCTTGTTTATAGGTTTCTATCGCATGCTTTAAGTTATTTACAGTGTCTTCTATACGTTGTTTACGTTTAAACATTCCAATGGTATTTACCGGGTAGGTTTGTAAAATATTTTCATATTTTTCTTTTAGTGTTTCAGCCCTAGTATTTATCATAATCATTGTTCCTAGACCTTTTATTTCTAGGCAGTAATGTTTAGTATTAACAATATGCTCACGTACTTTTTTCCAATAAAATTTCATAAAGTCTTTAAGGAAAGTTTTATCAAGGCCTGTTTGCTCGTGTAACTTATCCAATACTACATCCCATCTATCTGGCCTCAACGTGAATAACTTTATAGTTCAACAATATGTTACCTTTTGTTTTAATACCCAATTCAGGATTTAAAAACACTACTTTCTTCCAGTCACCCTTTTTACATATAAGGTTATATTCCTTAGCTTTCTTTAAGCTGTTTCTTACAGTCTGAGGTGTTTTAAAGATTTCATATTTTATAGTTAAATCAAAGAACTCTGCTTGATCAAATTCATCTTTTGTTCCTAACAAAGTCAAACATTCTAAATCTGAATCGGTAATAGATATCTCGTGCACATAACAATAAGTCATGAGTTGGAAACGGATTATTTCATAAATATCCATTTCAATCTTCTTATCGACCAAATCAAAAGCAGCCATTGTAAAGACTATTTAGAAGATTTAAGCTTTCTAAAGTTTTTAGAATGATCTTTCTTTGTTTCGGTTTTTTCTATTTCTTGTTCGGGTACACCAGGAATCTGATCACCTTGTTCCTGTTCATACATCATTTGTGTAAATGCTTGCTGAATACGTACTCTCTTAAAAGTAAGTTCATCAATATCAGCAAGTAGTCCTAGATACTTCTTTTTCTTCTCTAGAAATTCAGATTGTTTGTCATAGAAATCACCAAGTTCTTTTTGCTGTTGAGCAATCTCTTCTGGTGATAATTCTCTCTCTTCGTTTTGTTGGTTTAGGTTTTCCATAGTTTTAAACTTTTTACAAATGTAATATAAAAAGTTTAAACTTTTATAGTTTACTAAACTTTTTCGACATTACCTACTTACTTCTTCCCAGTCTATTGAGGCATACATTCCTAAAGTTCCTCCTATAGTATCTATAGCTGCTTCTACTATTAGTTCAAAAGCTACACCGGTTAGACCGTCTCTTTCTAGCTGATTAGCAAACAGTGCTTCCTTTAGTATGTTTATACTAGGTGAGGCTTGATTAGAAGAATTTATATAACCTAGAGCAAGCACTCTACCACCTGTTGCAGATGTTCCTGTAAGATTATACTCTACTGCAGAATCGGGTCCTACAGGTACCCATGCTCCACCAGTTATAGTACCACCTTGTACTACTCTCCAAGCATAGTTCTTACCGTTACCTAATCCTAATATAGATATAGCGGTTGCTATTACTATAGCATCTAGCTTTGTTGCTGTAAGTTTTAGTCCTACCATAGGATAAAAAGTACCTGCTGCAGCAAAGCTTGTTGGTGTAGTAATAGGAGTACCAACAGCTTGTTGTGCTCCTCTTAGTTCATAACCACCCTCAGATATTACAGTAGAACATACTTGTTTTAAAGTACTTGGTGCCGCGGTGTTTCCTTCATTAGTAATCTCATATCTTAGTGGTAGAGAAGCTGTGGTTATATAGGTAGTACTAATAATATTAGCATGGTTAAACCTGTGACATAGTACAAATATTCCATCTATTACAAAGCCTACCCTTACAGTTCCCTCACCTAACCACTCAATATCAGTAAACATGATCTGAGCCTTGGTTATATCTAGAGTAATACCCGAAGGTCCTGTACCATCTAGCTTATCTACATTCCATAAGTTCTGAGGTACTATTGTTTCAGTAACAAGGCCTGTGACTAAGCTTCTTTCTACAAAACTTACAGTACTATCTTTTAACTGTATATAGATACCATTATCTACACCAAAATAACCTACTCTTTGTCTGAGGTTAGTCTGTGCCGGTGCCATCACAAAAGTATTGAATACTAGTAATGACTTACCTGGTTGGTAAGAGAATACTTTATAAGTTTCTCTTATTACTTCTGAACCTGTTGCTGCTGTTACATTAAGGTTTACTAGTCCTTGATCAGGACTAAAAACTGCGGTGCCACCACTAGCAGTAGCTGTAGCCCATAGTCCATTATCTTTATATCTATGTGAAGAATCAAAAAGAGTTAATGGTTCTGATACTCTTAATCTACCAAAGGCATCGTTAGCCATAGGTCCTACAACTTCACTGCCTATAGTAGTAGTTAAAGTATCAATACTAGTATTAATAAGGTCTAAACCTTTTAACATCCGGTATTGCCAAGGGTAATTATAACCCTTGCTACCATTATCTTTTAGATTACCTATTGACATAATTTTATATGCTAAATTTTCTTACAGCTATAACATTTAGCACATTTGATTTATTAACTGCATCAAAACGGTCACCGTTAAACCTGTATGAAAAAGCGGTAGTAAGTGTTCCAGAAGGTTGTGAATATTCAGTACTTGTCCAATATGATCCTTGATCTTTTATAAGATTACTACCTAAAGCTTCTATAACTCTAGATATATCATATATATTATTCCATATATAATAAGCCTCGCCTATAGATGGTAGATACCAATCATTTTTACCACCATCCGTACTGCTTAAACAAAGTCTTGCAGCACTAGTAGTATGACCAACCTGAGATACTATAGCATTACTATTTTTTAATCCATCCCACTTACTCTGTGCTGTAACACCTATATTTGGAATCCCTGTTACATTACTATAAACTTCAGCAACTAGACCAATAGGACTTAGTACTAAATAGTTTTGAACAGGACCCTTTTGTGGAGTTTGTAGAGGTGCTGTAGACAACCATCTATGAAATATTATACCACCTTCTTCAGGAACATATTGACCAATCTCATATTTAAAACCTGAGATAAGTTCTGATAAAGACATTGCTGCAGGTGGGTACACATTAGCATTACCAGAACGTCTTTTCTGATTACCTTTTTGATAAATACCTACTTGTACGTATGTATTGTCAGGATCTACTTGATTTAATCTAGCTACTTTATTCTGTGATATAAGTGCTTGTATTTTAAATTCGTCCATATTATATATTTTAAAATTTTTACTAAATTAATTAAATTTCAAATGCATTTATTATACTATACCACAAAATCACCAGAAACCAAATTATCAGTAGTAATATACTTTACATGGTATATTATATTCGGATTAAAAGACATTAATTAATTATTTTTTTTACCAAAACTGGTATCTCTGATTTCTTTACTATCTGACCCTTCATATATGGATCTGGAGGAATATAATGATACAATAATTTTTTTGTATATAAATCTCTAAGTGTGCCTTCAAATTCTTCTTCCGTTGGCTTTCTTGCAAGCTTTAATTCCATAGCTTCAAAGGCTGCCTCAGGAGATATCCAAGACAATTCCTCTTTTACAATTTTTTCTAGACTATATAATGCTATTAAATAGGCAGCTTCGGCAGCTTTATCTTTTTTTTTATCTTCTTCTTTTACAAGGCTATCTACCTCAATCTTTTGTGTAAGCTGTTTATTAAGCTCTTTTAAGTTATTATTTTCCTTTGTTAATTTGGTATTCTCATTAGTTAGAGAATCATTAGCTACTTCTAAATGTTCTTTTTCTTCTACAACTACTACATGATTTTCCCCGGCTTTAAATGTAGTGGCTAATACTAAACCCATAATTGAAGCTAGTACCGCTAAAATTGTAAAACTTTTTTTCATGGTTACTTTCTTATAGAAGTAATAATCATATCTCTTATGTCATGGAGAGCCTTAGTGTTATTATCAATAGTATCTTTTAAAATTTTTTGATCATTACGTATATAGTCGTTAAGTTCTTTTTGTAATGCTGTAACATCTGCTTTTAATCTATCCTCAGATGCTAACTGTCTTTTTAATAAATACCATAATGCACCACCAAGTGCTAAGGTTACTACCCCAAGTGCTCCATATTGAGTAAGTGTGTCAAACACCCCAAAAGATGCAGATAGTGTTGTCATAGATTATTTTTTTAAACTTTGTTCTAATAACATTTTTTCTAACTCCTCCACTCTCTTTTGTAGCCTATCTTTTTCTTCAAGGTTTTTATTCCACATCTTCCAAGCTACAAAGCCTAAAGCTATAACCACAATACCTAAAGCTCCGTACTGTACAAGACCTTCGTAGGCTCCTAAACCAGGATTAGTATGTCCAACATTAGTAGTGTCCATTATACAATAGGTTCTTCGGGTTTAACACTAGATTCTTCTTTCTCAGACTTATTAGGTTTATTAGCTATCCACTTATCTAAGGAAGTACCAAAGAAAGCACCTAAGACTATGAACATTATACCATCAAACACAAATTCGTGGATAGGCATATTTTTACCCATGAAGCCGGTGATAATATCGCAAGTAAGTGTTATTACTATTAACCCAAAGGCACACAAGCCAATAAAGGTTTTTTCACTAAGTGTGTTTTCATCACATAGCAAATCTTTGAAAAACTGTTTCATACTTATTTAGTTATGTATTTATATACAATAACGTCACCAACTCGAGTGTTGGTTGTACAAGGTACGGTGTCGTTGTTCGATAACAAAGCTAAAAATTTTGGTGATATATAATCATGAATACTAATATTTTTTTTCTGCCAGGTTTTAACAACAGAATAACTCTGTACTTTAACCTTGTATCTACAACAAGATGTTAAAAACAACAGGCAAAATAAAAGTGTTTTACTTAGTAAGCCAACCATAAAACCTATTAGTTAAAGATTTTCTATCTTCTAGACCATGTGTACCACCATTTATTCTTTTAGTCATAGCTAGGATTGTAGCATCAGATACACCACCGTCAGCTATTAACCATAACTTATTATTGTCAAAAAAGAACATAGCAGATTCAAATGCATAATCAGAAGCTACTAAATCAGGATTAGTCATAATCTCAGGCTTCTTTAAATAATTTGCAAATGCTTGATAATTAGACTTTCCTGTAAGCTGAAGGGCACCTCTGCCGCGGAATTTCCAGCCATCTCCAGAAGCCTCATTACCATTACCCATACGGTTGGCATATACTCTATTAGCTATTTTGATAGGTTGCCTAGCATAGCTATCTTCTAACTTATCTGGAAAGTATTTACCAAAAATCTTATCCAACCCTGCAGCAGAGTAATTAAGGTTTTCTGAAAAGATTTGGAAACCTCCACTCTCATGTGAAGTCTGTCCAAAAAAGTGTGCTGCCCTAGAAGGTGTTAGCTTATAATAAGCTGCAGCAGCTTTTAGTGTTCCAGGTCCAAATGCTCCGTCAGCTTTGGTACCTATTTTTTCTTGTAGTTTTATTAGACTCATATTATTTTTATTTATTCAGTTGGTGGAAATGGTGGTGGTATAGGTGCAACCCATTCAATAAGTGGTAAATCTTTTACCCACAAAAAGTCAGGGTTAATACAGTTATCCATTTCTTGTGTTGATATAACCCAATTAGGAGGTGTATTACCGTCCTCTACTGGATTGAAGTACCAATCGGGTGCTAATGTTTGCCCTACTAATTGGTCTTTTTCTTCTATTGTTAATTGTCCTACTTGCATATTTTAAACTTGTCTATTTAATGTAGTTTGAAATGCTTGAACTCTATTGTAAAAATTTAATGTTTGAACTGCATCTAAAGAATCACCTATTGAAGCAAATGCACATTCTTTATTGTCATAATAAACAATTGAAGCACCACTTCTTGAGGCAGAAATCAAAAGTGTTTGTGTAATTTGACTTGTAGTTCCATTTGTTGATGTTCCGTTGGCTATATTAGAACCATTTTTATAAAATGCAGAAGATGTCGCATTTATCCTTGATGATTGATAAAATCCCCTTGAATCAGTTTCAGCCGTTGCTATGGCTGTTCCATTTGTACCACCATAAATAGAACTTCTACCATTACTTGATTGCCTTATTGTAAATCTACAATAGTTTGGACTTCCACCACCACTATCACTACCTATTGAAGAAGAAAATCCAGCAGTTGCAGAATTTGTTCTTGAATAAAAAGATAAGTGCTTATTATCGGTAGCTACAAAGGCAGTTGATGGTGCTAAAAAGGTATCGGCATAAGCATTAGAGCCATTTGGTAATGCACCATTTTGGCTAAATGTCCATCCTCCAACAAATGATAAATTATAAGTACCTACTGTCTTTAAGTTAACAGCACATGAACTTGCCGAAGAACCAACCATAGGGTATATAGCTTTCATTGATGTCCATAAGCCATCAGCCTTTAATCCTATAACTAAATTATTTACAGCAGTAGCTTCAACTTGGTCAACTATGTTTGCTGAATTTATAAATGCTTGGGCATCAGGGTCACTTACTATTGGAGGTGTAGGAAGAATTGCTCTACCTAAAGTGGTTTGTAAATTTTGTACAGCAGTATAAAAATTAGATGCTTCTGTGTCTGTCAATCCATCTCCTATTGAAGCAAATGCACTTTGTTTGGTACTATAATATTGTGGCGTACCATTATTATTTGATGCACCAATAAAAAATGGAACGGTTGAAGTTGCACTTGATGGAGCAGTTCCGTTAATTATGTTTACACCATTTTTAAATGTTTTTATAACATTGGATGCTGTTCTTGTGCCTACATAAAATCCTTGAGTATTTGATGTTGCAACAGAATTAAGAGTAACTGTATTGTTAAATCTAAAAAAAATTGTATTTGCACTTGATAAAGCTAAATCAGAATAACTATCAGGACTTGGTTTTAAAGTTCCTATATCAGCTGCTGAACCAGCCGAAAGAAAATTAGTCCTACTATAATAAGATAAGTGACCACTATTTAAACCTATTGCTGATGTACTTAAAAAAGTATTTGCGTAAGCATTAGTTCCATTTGGAGTAGCACCATTTGTACTGTAATTCCAACCTCCTACCCAACTTAATCTAAAAGCATTATTGGTGTCTTGCGGATTAACCAAATTATATTTCATTTGGTTAGCCATATCTACTTGTAATGTTTTATCTGTTATCATAGGATATATGGCTTTCATCTTAGTCCATATATTATAAGATTTTAATTGACCAATAAAAGTACCAATGGCTACTTGTGTTGATGTATTAGTTATTTGGGTAGCAAATAAATAAGCATTTGTTTCATTACCATAATTTCTATTATAGTAGAAAGACTGTGTGGGATTTATATTTCTACTTAATGCTACTTGATATTTCTCAACTATTTGATAAAAAAGCTGTGATTCTAAATCTGTAAGACCACTTCCAATACTTGCAAAAGAATATTGTCTTTGTGAATAATTACCTGATGCTGGACTACCATTTACATTTAAGTTAGCTATAAAAATTGTATTTGTTATTGTGCTTGTATTTGGTGTAGAAACATTAGTATTTGTAGTTCCAAATTGAGTTCCATTTTTAAATACTTTAAACAAATTAGTAGTTGTTCTTGTTCCAATGTAAAAACCTTCTGAATTAGCATTACCAATAGTAATTCTGTTTGTATTAAAGTTGTATTGGTCTGAATATAAATTTCCATCACTCCACCTTAAATTTATGGACAAATATCCATTACCTCCAGTACCAGTTACTACACCTATGTCACCTACACCTGATGCACTATTTGTTCTTGAATATATAGAAATATGAGTATTACCATTTGATAATGTAGAAGATGGCGATAGAAAAGTATCCGCATAACCATTTGTACCATTACCAGCCATTCCGTTGGAACTAAAAGTTATACTACCTATACCACTCGGATAGCTTAATCTAAATGCTCCATTACTATCAACTGGATTCTTTAAATTAAACTTCATCTGATTTGCTATATCCACTTGTGTTACCTTGTCAGTAATCATAGGATATAAAGCATTAAACTTAGTCCATATATTAGCACCCTTTAAATCTAATACAAATTCATTAAGTGCAACTGTTTGTGTTGTTGCTGTTAGTGTAGTGGCTGTATTATAAGCATAAGCATCTGCATCATAAACATATAAGGAGTTACTTGTAGCACTTGCAGTACCCGAAGGATTAGTAGCATATACTTCACAAGTAATAGTACATCCTGCATCTACAAATATTAAATTATAAGTTGTTGCACCAGGAGTAGGAAAAGGTACCACAGGAACACCATTTCTTTTCCACCAATAAGTAAAGGTTGGACTAGGAGATCCTGTCCATGTACCATTTGTAGTTGTTAATACATTACCTACCACATTAGTTCCTGATATCACAGGAGCAGACGTATTTACAGGTGCCGATGCTGGCCCCGAAAATGTTCCTGCTCCTAATAATAACAGTGTTCCCATTCTTTATAAATAAAATCCAGATGCTGATACGTATACACTAGATCCTGTAGTAAGACACACAGCTTCTAAATCATCACCTGCAGGAACAAGCAATGGTGTAGGAAATGATAAGCTAAACCCACCACCGGCAGGAGCTGCATATCCTTGATACAAAATACCTGCTCCAGTAGAATAAGTTATACGAACAACAGTACCCACAGTAGCATGACTATTAGTTACCAATATCTGTGTAACATACATGTCTGTCGCAGGACCTGGACTAGGTATCACAGGTGTTAACGTAAGATCTATTATCGGACCTACTGCTCCTGTAATCAAATTAGGAGGCAACGGATAAGTAGCAACCAAACCATCAACAGTAATAGTATTGCCCCCATCCTGTATGTTCACAGCATTACCCCCACCACCATTCAGTACTGTAGTACCTGACGGTGCTGTAATAGGTGTAAGATTCCCAGGTGCAGGAGCAGGAGTAATAGTAGTCTGGGTAGTTTGATTAAACCAAACAGTAGCCGTCACCGTAGAAGTAGCTACATCTATAATATCATATCTTACTATAATATTCCCTGCAACATACCCTGTCCCAGAACCTGTCGCCTCATAAGTAGTAGTCCTAGTCTCATAGTCTACACCAGGCAAAGCATTTATACTAGCATTAATTGCTGATAATAACTGCAACGTCTTTAACTGATAAGGATAATTGTTACCCTTATTGCCATTATCCTTTAAGTTACCTATACTCATATATCATTTATACGTTTGTGAATATTTTGTATCAAATAGCAAAGCTACAGTCATATCACCCTCCCAATAATAATTTTTATCTGCTGTATCAGTACTATAGTTATAATCTAAAAAACTTAGAGGATAACTATAATTGATTACTAGCACTCTTATTATTTTTAATTATTATTTGTTGTAAACCCTAATCTCAAAGATGCTATTACTATTAAGCACATTACTTAATACCGTATCTTTGGGCAAAGGAAAATCTAAAACACCACCTGTGTCACCTGACTGAGTGGTAAGAATCTTAACCGAATTAGCTGTATCAAAACTAGCAGTAGAAGTCCATACATTTGTTGAACCATTATAAACAATCTCCGGTGTGATATGAACACTATACAACAACCCATCTACAGTATAGTTCTTATCGGTAAACAAAGCCTTCGACAAACTAACAGTATACTCACCAATACCTGCATAACTATAGGTAACCTCCAAACCCAAACTGTTCTCCAACTCTTGTAACACAACAGGAGCCGACGTAACAGTCTGACTCAATATAACCTTATAACTCTTATACCCCTGCAAGTATACCCTCGCAACAGATATAGTCTGGCCCAATAACTGCCATAAATGTGTAAACCTGTTTCTCATACTCTTTTTTTTTAATTTGTTATTACTTTTACTGAACACCAAAAATAATAATTCCTACAACATATCCTACATCACCCTCACAATTTATTTTACCCCCCAAAAACACAATACCTACACGAAAGCAAGAGTATTCATAAAATACCATACCTATACTCAAACAAGGGTACCACCCACACAGCCCCCCCACCAAGTTGGGAAAGGGGGTACCCCCGGGTGTTCCTAGGTTGTTGATGGGACAAGGTACGATGCCAACCTTTTTTATGTAATAGGGTAATGGTTATGACCTTTCTAAGAAAGATTAGAAGAACATGCTAACTGTCTACTAATCCGAGACTCAGGATTGGAATAGGCAAAGCCAGAGTCGTACTGCAAACAGGGCCTTCGGTCCTGTTCTTTTTTTTAAGTGGTATGTCGGCATTAAAGCACTTTCCCAACCTTTCTTAGTGGGGAAATAAACTCTATGGACACAAAAGAACTAATTGCTAAGGCAAGAGACATTATGGAAAGCTTTGACCAATCGGCAGCTATGACCATTGGATATGATAAGCCATCATACACCTTAACAGCCGAACAAATGCTAATCATTGCAGCAGCACTTTACCATGCTGATTGCGAGATACAAGAGGAAGATGACCTACCATTCTAGATTAGGGGCTTTGCCCCTTTTCTTTTTACCGTGTCCTTTTCCAACCTTTTTTATTGTGAAAATATATACCTATGAAAACCTTCAATCAATTCATTGCTGAGCATCCTGAACTACAAGAAATGGATGCCATGGACCAACAATTCTTCTATGATAGCTACTTAGAAGATTACCGTTTTGGTTTAGACAGATTATCGGAAGACCCTGATCCATATGGGGATAACGATTAACTCTACACATAGGGAGCACCTTCGGGTGCTTCTTTGTTTTTTAAATGTCCAACCTTTTCTATTTAATAACTTAAAACAAAAAACATTATGCCAACAATTAGCATTACAAAAGAACAAATGATTAGAGACATTAACTCTGATTTATGTGGAACATTAGAAGCATGGACCTGTTCAGGAGAACTTAATTTTGACTCAAGCAAAATTAAAATCTTCACAAGATGGTGGAAACATCCTGGTGTAGGTGACTATACCAAAGTGACTGAAACAGGACAGTGTCACTTAGGATTTCCAGGTGTATTATACACATGGGGCTGGCACCATCATGAATCATCCAAATGCCATCCGTGGTTACAGGAGCAAGAAGACAAATATCCTGGATTCATTGAAAAAGTATGGTTAAATATAAAGGGGATTTAATTCCCTTTATTTTAATTTTCCAACCTTTATTAATAAATAAATACCGACCTATGAACTATTTAATCACCTACGTTAAAGTAGACCGTTGGGAGAAAGGTGGAACCCAACTAAAAAAAGAAACCTTCGATAGTATAGACAAAGCCAAGGAAAGAATAGGGCAACTGTCAGGACATATACGTATCGGCTCTATCAAATTGTATGAACTTAAAAACTAACAACTTATGAAACAATTAGACACGGACACAGTCCTAGAGATTATCAAGATGATTGATGTTCGGATACATAAGCTTGAACAAGCAGAAGGTATCTGGCAAGAAGAAGAACACTTTGCTGTTAAGCATCTAACCTTGCTACAAGACCATCTGCAAGACTACATCGAAGGTCTTGTAAACCAAGTAGAGAATCAGACAGGGCAATAGTCCTGTTTCTTTTTCTACGATTTCTCCAACCTTTTTTAATAATTTAATTAACCTTATGAAAACAATTCTTGCTAAATTAAACTGTTTACCAAAGCTGGTAAATGGTAAAGTCATTATCATAAATGATGATAATACTTATAGTGCTTATAAGCCATCGCAATACTGTACTATTGCCGATGACTTTGACCCAATAAACTATTGCTTGTTAAAGACAAGTAGATATGAATGTATTGTTCACTCTGATGCCAAAGACAAAGAACGGTATCTGGTGGTTAAGCAGATTAGGGATATGTATACACGTAAATATCCTGCTATACGTCTCGGTGATAGAATACATATCCACAGCAGGCAAGGTATATACACTGTTGAAGAGATACGTAAATCAACTATTGTAATCACCTGCAAAGTGTGGCAATACACTGACCATAAGTACGTTGAGATAGACTTTGCAGACTTCAAATGCTTAGCAGGAGGACTGCACAATGCTGTATTTGAATAGACCCGAAAGGGTTTATTCTTTTACATATGTTCCAACCTTTTTTAATAATTAAATAAATAACCTATGCACAAAATTAAAAGAATCCAAAATCCTGTAATCAACGTTACACTACTTTATAATCGTTGGGGGTCAAGTAACCTAATTGCCGATAACTATGAACTTAACGAGTATGAGTTCAGACAGTTGCAGGTAGATTATGCTAAAGGCATTAAGCTTGAAGGATGCACTCTTGTTGTGATAACATATCAAGCAGGTGACGTCACAGGTGAAATGAACAAGGACGGCTCAATATCAGTACCAATGCCTACAGGATATTTGGACATTGCTGATAACAATGCCTTAGAACTGTTCAAGTTAAAGAACAAGAAACGGCTAGAAGAGTTGGATAAGGAAGGGGTGTAAACCCTTTCCTTTTTTCCCTTGTCGTGCTATCCATTACGTATACTTTCCCACCAACCTTTCTTATGATGAAAATATAAACCTTTAAAAACACACAACTATGGCAAAACTGCACAAACTCCCAGGAAACCGTGGCTCATACAAAGCTAAAACGGAAAAA